>NFZD01017407.1_pt1 | contig 14518 bp, 17 predicted proteins | sample 1095381 | NCBI WGS metagenome assembly NFZD01 (sample SAMN03609891, study PRJNA323583) | gut metagenome | isolation source: feces | host: Rattus norvegicus | place: Denmark: Riget | collected 2013 | reverse complement strand
ACGTTACGCAAAGAAACTTGTAAATAACCGTTACTACGGTGCTATTAAGTGTGATGGTCTTGTACATTGGGATATTAACGAATTACGTTAATAATCAATAAGTTATAATATATCATTAAGGGATGGCTTTTTAAGTAGTCCCTTAATTTTTTTATTGTTTTTGGTAAAAACTTAAAAGGATTAAAAAATAATATTTTTTCGTTATAGTAGTAAAATAAACGGTTTAAAATTTTGTTTTTACAAATCTTTTTAGTATCTTTGCAGCGTAAACAATAAAGAAATTATTATGAAAAGTAATTTAGACGAAAAATTAATTTGTGAAGAATACTTAAATACAAAAATCGGTATTGAAAAAATGGCTTTAAAATATCATGTCGGTAAGAAAAAGATTAAAGACATATTAACTAATAATAATATTAACAGCAAGAAGCGTGGTGGTCAAAATAATAATGAAGTTTTTATGGTTAAAAATCCAAAAATAAAAAAATATATTAATACCGATGAATATTATTATGAAGTTATAGATAAAAACAATGATTTTCATAGTTTAGATATTAACAATAAAGCCGGTGTGTTAACATCTTACATAAAAAAAGAATATGACATTGAAATTCCTACATTATATGATAGGGATAAATATTATATGCAAACCGGCAATTATTGGTGGGAGCAATTTTTAACATACCGAAAAAATAATAGAAAGGAAGTAAAAAAATGCCCTTATTGTTCTTGGGAAACATTAGATGTCGAAAACAAAAGCGGAATGTTTGAGACACATTTAAGAAAACAACATAATATTGATAAACTAACTTACTTGAAAGAACATCCAGAAGATAGAGATTACTTTCGTTTAGCGAATCCGCAAGCAGATTTACAAATGGAAACCGATACAGATAAATTTGTCACTTGTAAGATATGTGGAAAGAAGTTGACAAAAATTAGTAATGCACATTTACAAACACATGGTATAACAAAAGACGAATATATTAGTTTATATGGTGATAAAAATATTATGTGTAAAAACACATATAATAAATTTGTAAAAATAGCTGACAAATTAAATACATGTCTTTCAGAAAAAACGAAAGACCGATTTACGTCTAATGCTGAAAAAGAAATTATACAGTTTTTAGCCAAACACGGCGTTAAATCCTATAAAGATAGAAGTATATTACATGGGCATGAATTGGACATATATATTCCAGATAAACAAATCGCTATTGAATACAACGGGAATTTATGGCATACTGAGGGATTTGGAAAAAAAGATAGAAATTACCATATAACAAAATTAAATCTATGTAATGAAAAAGGTATTAAATTAATACAAATATGTGATGATGAGTATATTGAGCATAAAGAACTTGTTTTAAATAAAATATCTCATATTGTGGGTGTTGATATTGATAAGCCTAAAATTTATGCAAGAAAAACAAAGATAAAACAGATATTTACGTTCGAAGCTGAAGAATTTTTAGAAAAATATCATATACAAGGTAAAACCAGAGCCACTGTGCATTATGGGTGCTATTATAATGATAAATTAATCGCTGTAATGTCATTTAAAAACGGAAGTATAAAAAATAAAGGGTGGGAATTAACACGTTTTGCCTCTGATTATAATTATGTGTGTTGTGGTGTCGGTGGAAAGTTGTTTAAACATTTCTTAAAAGAATATAATCCAGAAAAAGTATTTTCGTTTGCTGACAGAAGATGGACGGTTTCTGTCAATGATAACATATATACAAAATTAGGATATAATATAGAAACAATATTAAAACCCGATTATAAATATTTCAAACTTAGATGCCATAATAATTCTCGGATACATAAAATGTCATTAAACAAAAAGTTACTTGCAAAAAATTACGGATTAGACATCCGTTTAACGGAAAGCGAGATGACAAGACAATTAGGATATGATCGTATATGGGATTGTGGTCTTATTAAATATGTTTATAAAAACCCTAACTATTTATATAATAAAGACGAAAATGAATAAACCTATGAATAAAGAGAATAATTTACAGTATAACGAACAAAATATAATCACAGTGAGTGATGCCGCAAGTATTGTGGGAGAAACATTAACAAGACTTGTCAATGAAGGTATCATAGAGAATGATTTCTCTCAAGAAGATGAAGAGGAAAATGAGGAAGAATATCACTCTATACGAGAAAATGGCGGGGCTGCCCTTTTTATAATTAATTCGATAGCAAGTGATTATAGCTATTATAACTCATGTGATTATGACAATTATGATATTGTTATTGATTTTAACGAATTATACATTATCGTAAATATGAGTGATGACGGATATTTATATGTTAGTAAAATAGAAGAAACTTACATCAATGACAGAAATACTTCAATAAAATTATGGAAAGAAGTTGGTGAATGTATAAATCGTATAAATAATTGTATGAAACCATGCGATTTATATAACGGACGATTCGGTGGAAGACGGTAAAACTATAAATGAGAGGTTAGAAAACCTCTCATTCTCGTCATGTAAAATATTCTTTAACATCACTTACGATATCAAATTCTAACATATCACGATGATACGTTTTTTCAAAATCATATTTTACTTTAATGTCAATATAATATCTCGATGGGATCAATTCATTTGTTTTAATATAGAAATAATTTGAATTGTAACCCCTTTCTACTTTCGTATATTCAATAACATCAATTTCTTTTTCGCCTTGCATTGTGTAAAGCCTATATTCCATATTACTAACAGCATATAATTGGTCAGTAGTATATGGTATTTTACAATCAATGGAAACTTTTCTAATATCTCCACGCCTTATTTTCTCAAGATTATTAATGCCATATAAATATGGTTTAAACTTGACTGTACTAGTATCTTCCGATGGTAATCCAAATGAAAAATAATTGGATGGTGATTTTGTCACAAAACTTAATTCAATATCTGGAATAACCTTTCCTTTATATTTAATATTCTTCCATGTATCGTAATACATAGTGTCAGTATCATATTCTTCAGAAGACATATTTAATTCGATATAATAAATTCCTTTTGTTGCTTGTTTTGCTTCGATTTCAGAGCCGTTTATCTCACAGATGGGTAATTCATCCAAATTAACTGTTTGACCGCCAACAGAGGCATAAAAATACAGTCTATTATCTTTGTCTAAATAAAAGTCAGAACGGTCATCATCAATTACATCATCATATGTTGTCTCAATATATGGTTCATAGAATGAATTTGTATGCTGAGTGAAAAAGCCGACATATTGAGACATTTCAGTTTTCACATTTTCATAAGCAGGAGAAAATGCTATGCCAATTCCATAATTACATAATTCACCTGTAATAAATTTATTAAAAGTATCAGTTATATCAAAAACGATTGATTCGTTCCCGATATCAAAATGTTGATATCCTATAATAACTTTTGATAAATTACCTTGTTTTGAAGTGAATAGATCGACTTCATTAGAAAGTCTATCAATTGAATAGATCCCTTCGGATTCCCATGCACAATAATTTCTATATTTATACCAGTTACTTCCATCAGTCGATACAGAACGATGACCGCTATCATACAAATCTTGTGCATAATCGAAACCACGACCTGCATCCCAATCATTAGGTATTAGGAAAAATATTACATCAAATGATATTGCACGTTTTTTATGATGTTCGTATTCACTATCAAGTGTAGGACAATTTATATTCTTATCACGTACAGATGATGCATTCGTCATATGAAGTACATGTTTTAATTTTGACATATCTGGGTATATTTTATCTTCAATCATTTTTTGTACTTTCGTATGGTCGAAATAAATCATGCCTCTTGTAATCATTTTTCCATAGTTAAGTTCCATAATGGGATTAAGTGAAAGATTACAAGCATTATCTTTAACGATTGTATTTGTTTTAGATATAAATGTTTTAGTATTTATTGCCATTGTGAATTATCATTTATATACATAAATATAAAAACCGGTCGTTATGTTTGACCGGTTATAATAAATATTAATTAATTCTTATTGACGTTGAGAGCATTTTTTCTAAATCAGTCGATAAGATTTTTTCCTCTTGTTCTTTGAAACACGGTGGATCCATGGAAAATGGATGTGTGTGGGTTCTAATGACCTGTACTAATTGTTTCAAGAAATTTATTAATTCATCACCATATGGTAATGGATGTGCATTTTCAAGTATTTTCTTAACGGTATCTTCTGTTATAAGACTTTCTGGGTCTGTAAGATTGAAACTTGTTCTGGAATCATGTGACAACAGATTAATTCTATCGGCGACAATATTTATAAGGCTTGAAAAGTTCTCATTTTTATTATCTTTCATCCTTTTATATTTCATCTGAATATACCCCAAATCCTCTTTGTTGAATTTAAGACAATCCTCTTTCGTCGCAAATGGATTCTGTTTAAAGCCGCATCTAATTCTTGTTTCTTGTGGTTTCAATATAATATCGGTATTGCCTCGACCTTGCAATGCAACATCGTCTCTATCTGGTAATGTTCCATTGTTATCGGGATTAAGGCTTGGCGCAGGCAAAGGTTTAGCGATTTGATTTCCTTTTAACAAACTTTGTGCCGAATAATCATACGCATCGAAATCCATTTTTTGTGGTTGTGAAATAACCGGGCCAATAAAATATCGTTGGCTTTGACCACTTCCTATATCTTGAAGGATTACAAGTACCAATTCATTATTTTTTGGGTTTACATGCACCATTTTAGGTAATAATGGAAACACATAAGGCAGTTCACTTATAGGGGTATTTCTGTCATCTAAGTATGGTATTCTGACTTTAATCCTTAAACCTTCACTATCGTCAATTACCGATAAAACACGGCATGTATATATTAAAGCATTATTATCCATTTATACCACCCTCTCTTTTGTTTAATACTTGTTCAATTTCTTGGTATTGCTGTTGTAATGCCGTCATTTTAGCATATGCTTTTGCAATGACAGTTTTTTCATCCTCAAAGTCATTAACTAATTTTTTTAGTTCCTCTTTAAGTTCATCATTTGTTGCTAATAATATGTTTTTAATCATAATACTTACTCAATAATTCCTAATGTTTTACCAATTATCGTATTTACCGATGTAACAACAACAGGCCCCCCCGCATTAGCACCGGTTCCTGTTGACATAACACTGCCCGGTTCAATAACGCATGTAACACGAGCGTTATCTTTTATTTCTTTTATCATTTCTTCGCACATAATCCTAACAAATCCATTTATCTTATTAGGTGAGCCGTCGGCATTTACACCAGTTTCTATTCCGGCTTCCGGTAATCTTCTAATTATCGCTGAAGTAAGAGCTATTGCCGATAATCCAGGTCTTTTATACAATTCGCATATAAGAAGCAATGGCGGTATTGTTTTTAATGCCGGTCTTATTCCACTAAATGCCTTTTCTATTCCTTGTGCAATACTTGTAATCCAACTCATTCTATATATGTTTAACAATCTTTATTAATAGGCTCTTCCGCTTCTTGTAATATATCAGCATAGTTTACATCGTCAACATTAAAATCAAGTGTATTACGGTTTCTTTTAAAACAATCTATAAGTCGTTTAATAAGTCTCATATAATACTGAGCTTGTTCTACTGTAAGCTTAACTGCCACCTCTTTGGCAAGGTCTGCAAGTATTTTCATTAATTCATCAACAAGATACTGCACAATAGCATCTCTTACCGCACGAAGTATTTGAACTATCATTTGTCGATGCATATCAATAAAGTCATTTAGACTGAAATTTGTCTGTTGCCCTAATAACTGTAAGTTGATGGTAAATAAAAGATATACTTTTGGAGATAAAATGGACATTGTTATCACATATGCCAGATTATTCATAATATTTTCAATAAAGTTAATTGATGCCCCAAAATTTAATCGGTCTTTTTCTTGATATTGAACATCTGAGAGCATTTTACTTATATCGGTAAGACTTCCTTCAATTACGCTTTGGACGGTTTCTTGTGAGGCTCCTGAATTGATTTCATTTAAACTGTTTAGAACAGATTCTGCATCCACTTTCATACCAGTAGGATTATTGACATCCATCGCATACAACCCTTCTCTTGTAAGTTCTGCTTTTTTAAGCATTTTATCATAATCTGAATTGGAAAAAGTAAAAAAGCAATCGCTGACTACAGTATCGTCAGTCTCTACAACAGAGGAAACCATTTTTTGAGTTTCATACTTGACAAGTAGTTGCTCGTATGAAAGGTTAAGATCAATTGAAAGGCAACCAGTGAGAGCATCTATTAATTGGGCGGCAACAGTTTTTGAATCAAATAACTTTAGTGACATCACATAATCCGTATTAAACTCAATAAGAGTACGATGATAATAATAATTTTGACCTATACTACGGTATGTCGGTTTATTCGTCATGTAGTCTTTTATATCATTTAATACAGATATTTTATTCGGTAACAAATTTTCACTAATATTTTTTTGACTATTTTTTATATTATCATTTAGATTCTTTTCATCTTTTGATAATTTTTTATATTCTTCCTTATATACGTCTTTAGTTATTATCTGATTTTCATAATTTGCTTTAAGCAATTCTAATTCATCGTTTATCTCTTGTATTTTTTTCTCACTCTCGACAATATTATTCTGTTCCTCAGTAATTTCCATATCATAGTTATCTGCTCGTCTTTCAAGGTCGATAATATCATGTTCGGCTTCTTGTACGTTTCCTAAAAAAACTTGAAGACAATTATTATATGGCGTTTGTAAATACGAAGCACTATCTCCAATAGCATTTCTAAGACTACTTGGTCGGTCACAATATTGAAGCGTAATTATACCATGACTTTTTTTACATTTTTTCAGTTTGCCCTCATCATCAACGATATCTTTATCAGGCGGAGTATCAGTAGCCGAAGGTGTTTTTTGTCTAATTGTACTATTTCCTTCATCATCTTCATAAAATGAAGAATCTCCAATTGTTGATTGTATCAAATTTACACCATACCATACTTCTCTTCTTAGAGATTTATTTTTGACATGCCATAAAAATGCATTAAAATCACCGGCATTTACAAATTGATTATCATAATCAAATCCATCGCATCCAAAATAATAATATTTTCCTTTTTTATCGAATGGTGAATATGATAACATGTTCATTACATCTAACGTTTTTAAATCAAAAACAACACCATTTTCGAGTAATTCGTCTGATATAAATGGATTTAGTGAACATGTGAGTAAATTTTTAATATTTGTTAAAAGTATCCCTTTTACAGTAAGTTCAAGAGCAGGTAGAGCGTATGTTATATATGAAGATATAATTTTTAAGAAGACATTATAACCAGCGGTACTTTTAAATAAATCCATAAGAAATGTAAAAGGATTTGTAGAAGTATTGAATGAGAGGTTCGTATTAGTCTCATCAAATTCAGGAAATCTTTCAAGTATCGTTAATGCTGCATTAATTATCGCCAATGCATCGTCTTTTGTCTTCTTAATATTAGTTGCCATTAGTTAAGTTTATATTCTCTGACTTCTTCTTTATTTTCTGTTTGTAATCCGTTCCCTTCATTCACTTTACTCATAAAATCACCCCAATCACCGACGGCATCACTCTCTTCAAATGTTTTAGAAATATTCCCATTGAATTTCAATATCTCGGACATTAATTTGGCAATTTCAAGTTTACGGCCAATAGCTTTATCTTTATTTGTGATAAAATCATTCATCGCTTTTGCATATTTCGTTTTTGAATCAACAATTTCTTCATTCAAATTAATTGAATTTGAAAGCTTATTCATCTCATTCTGAATTGTCTCTATGTTTTTACATGCCTCATTATATAATTCTTGAAGTAACTCTTCTATTTTTTCTGAAGAGTTCAGTTTTAATTTATATCTTTTTAAAGCTTTTAGTGCCATTTTTATTTTACTATTTTAAATTATTACATATTATATATAATTACTCTTCAATTAATTTTTGCTTTTCAGTAAAGTATATATCTTTATATTTTTTCATGGCATCTCTAACCTCTTTTGTGGATAAATTAGTATATTCTTTTACAAAGTAAAGAAATGATGTTTTATTGAATTTTCTATCAGTAGAGAGTGAGAAAAATTCTTCCCAATTCATTAATATTTCCAATAAAGCATACCCTACTTGCTGTTCGTTTTTTGTCAATGAATCAATATTTTCGGGACTAAGTATTGATTGTATCTGACCGATGTTATGATTTATCAATTCTGTATTAAAGTTTATTAAAGCACCTTCTTGGTCATAATCACTTCTTTGATCACCATTTGCACCAAATGTAGAATCAAAACTTAAATATTGTTCACATCTTTTCATGTCATTTGTTCGTTTTTGGAGAAGATAGTGTTTGCATACAGTTCCGCAATAAGAATATGCTTTGTAACCTTTCGTTACATCAAAACTGTTAACTTTCATCATTAAGTATGATAAAGTATCATAAAAAGTATCTTCAAAATCCTCAGATGGTGTGAACAATCTATATCGTCTAATGATAGATTCTATCATTTTAGTGAAAGCCGGATATAGCTTTTGACTAAATATCCGGTTTCTCACCTTATCATCTTTACTTTCAATATATTCACGGAAAGCCTGTTCTTCCTCATCGTAGAAATAACCACTTCTTTTATCTGGATTAGGTTTTCTTCCGCGTTTTTTTGGCTTTGGTGCTTCCTCTTGTTGAATTTTTATTTTGTTTTCATTTAATATTTCCGTTTTAGTTTCACACATTAAGAAATAGTATATACAGAAATTATTTCAATTCTTCGTCTTCGACTGTTATGATATCTTTCTTACGGTCAACATCATAAACATATTCACGGAAAGCAAGCTCAAACCATTTATTTATCTCATCATTTGTAAGCGACTTATTATAAGTATCCGTTAGACTTCCGTCACGACCCACTTCATGAATATAGCCTTCCTTTGGTACAACCATGCATTTAAGTCCTTTATTTGTCAACCTAAGTAAAAATTCATAATTGAATGCCACTTTAATCGATGGCTTGTATTTTCCAACTTTAATGAAATCATTACGGTTAAATACTGCACCGGTTAAATTAAATACTGAACATTTTTCAACACGTTTAAAATTAATAATACCAATATCATCAGTATCATCCATATCATCGGTAATGAACGCATTAGATAGCCCAAATTCATTACCGAATCTCCAATCAGTATGGTTTGTATGCTGGACATTTAAAGGCAAAAATACACTAATACTTTCATTACCATAATGATATTTATGTGCATTCTTGAACCAATTTTCCTTATATTGGTCATCATATTCAAGAATTGAGAAATAGTCTGTATCTATGTGTTCTACGGCAAAATTAATCTGCGAACAAAAATCTGTATTGCCATCATTAACCAGAATAATGACATCACTATTGACGAAATTTTTAACAGAATTAGATATGCCTTTTGTTGCTACAATAACAATTTTAAGTTGACCATAACTATATGTAGTTTTATTTTTATCTACTGACTTTAAAGCTTCGGTTAAATATTGTTTAACATTATCATTAAACACATGCAACGGTATAATAATACTAATGTCTTTCATTAAGATTCTTTTTTATTATTCTTATTAATAACACTATCTTTGATAGATTTTAAATCATTAATTCTTTTTTCAAAGATGTTTGTAAACAATTTATTTATATTAGTATTCCAATCGTCAATACTATATAATTTATTGGTTTTATCCATAGATGAATAAATCTCTGGTGATATGGAATCTTCTAACCATTCGTTTATTACTGATGCAAGTACATCAGGTATTGTATTTACGTCATCAACCCATATACCATTTGACGATAGTCCATCACCTTCTTTCATCCATTCTGGTATAATTTCAGGAATTTTACCGATTGTAATATCCCCACAACGCATAGATTCTAATGCATTATAACCAAATGACGAATCACGGTCAATCCAAACAGTAATTGCACCATCTTTAAGCATATCAGCATATTTCTCTCGTGAGAAATTGTTAAGAATACGGAACGGTACAAATTGGAATATACGGTATTTCCAATAAAATGTTTTGATGACATGCTCTGCGTCATGTTTATCTTTAGCAACAATATTTACGATCAATTTTTTAGCAGTTAAAGGTTTTCTAAAATATTCTGGAATATACGGAGGCAATACATCAACATTAACATACTTAAATACGGACTTTAACAGATTACCTTGAGCTTCACATGGAACGATTGCATCTGTGATACCATAATTTGCCCACTGGTCACCAAATGGTATAAATTCAGTAATATGATTAAAATTCTGCAAAATAACGTATCTTTTACATGGAATATGCTTATCATAAGTCTCTTTCATAAGTCCTGAAAATACCTCTGGGATAAAAAGAAAATCTGAAGGGGAAACTTTCCATGTACCTTTACTAATATTCAAATGTTTAAGCTTGCCGTATTCTTCACCAAGCCATTCTTTTACGCCGATGAATTGTCGATTTTCATCAACTGGTTGATATTTGCGAATTAGTTCGGAAAGTTCTTTTTCACTATATTCATTATCCAACTGATATAACATGCAGACATTATATTTCAATTCATGTAACGTATATGCAAGCTGATATATATATTCCATTTTCGCATTTGGAATGTTTTTCGCATCTGCCACAAAGAAATAAAGAATCGATTTCTTATCAGATACAGAAGCGATAGTTTCTTCAATTCGCTTAATTATTTCATTCTGTTTATTGGTTTCCATTATCGCTTTTTATATTAATCTTCTTTTATTTCATATATAACACCCTCATTAAGAAAGGTATTAAAGATTATTCTTTGTCCAAAACTTAATTGTGACTCATCAATTAGACATTTACCATCTGGTGTTATCGCGGAACGCAAAATTTCATTTATTGAGCCGCTTAGAAAATCATATCTTACACCACATAGATTATTATTAATGTCGTATTTGTTATCGATGATTTCTTTATGTTCAAGTTTTAATTCGTTATTATCCGGTTCAGGTTGCCATATTTCAGTAATAGTACAATCAGTATTTCTTTCATTTGAATTTCGCTTTGTCACAAGTTCAAAAAACTTATCAAAACTCAAAGCATATTTTTTATCACTCATTAATTTCACCAGTTAATATTTTTATTATCGTTTCATCGGGATCATTAATTACGTCCATTAATGACTTGAATGAATACTTCGTCTCTGTTGTAACATTGTATGGAGTTTCTATTTTGATGACAGTTTTACCATCAGGTGTATTCTCAATTAAATTAGGGTTTGCAGTAATTAAAATATCACATTTATCCCATACAGTAGAAGAATCAACCGGAAAATACACTTCTCTAATTCTCGAACTTATTTTTGCAAGAAACGCATATGTCGATTGAATTGCAAGACCTGTTTCAAATGGGCAGACAAGCATTACTTCTGGAATTTTATCTGCGTCAATATCACGTAATGTCTTCTGTGTCCAATCGTTAAAACGATATGGGAGCATTTTATCAACGGCTTCAGCACGACCAAATAATTCAAATGCATAATCTACATAGCGGAACGTGTTATATGCTTTACGATCAGGAAATGGGAATACCTCAGATAAATCGAATGAATTTATATCTTTGTCCTCTATTTCAAATGATGGGTCTATACCTTTTTTATAGTAATTTTTGAACTGTGTAATATAATCCCTAATAACATCATTAACATCAATTGCTATCTTCATATTTATGCGTTAAAAGCGTTTATTTCATCACCATTAGCATTTACATACACTACTCGTGGATAAGCGTAATCAAGATTGGCTTTAAAGCCACATTCACAATCATAACGTCCAATTCGCTCACCTGTATAAGGATTAAACATTATTGGATATTTTGAAACTATCTCTTTTCCACAAACAGGACAATAGATGTGTTTAATAACAGTTTTTACTTCCTCTGTTTTTAGATTTCCATCTGAATTGAAACTCTCTTCATGAATTTTAGGATATTGTTCTTTAAATTTGTTGTATTGAACTTCCATGTCATTAGGATCGTTTCTTAACTCTTTTATTCGTTTTGCAACAGCTTCATTGTCGACATCACTGGCTAATTTATTAGTTATATCATCATCAAATTTTGGCATATTGAAATCATCGGTCTCATTCAATCTGTCCTCAGCTAACTGCTTCTTGTAATTCTCTAAAATTCCCATTTTCTTTATATTTATTTCTTATTTAATAATCAAATGTATTAAAGTACCTAAATCCTTGGAAACCTTTCATAGGTATTTCTCTATCAATATAGTGGAAAGGACCACTTCTTTCAATGAATTTCCCATTATATTCATTACCAGTAGTTGTACATGTAAATTTCTTCTCACTAAATCCGATGATCTTCATCCAACCTTTTACGAATCCCCTATGCACTATGTAACATTTATCGCCTCGATGTATACCCTTTGGAAAGTTATATACTTTAAAATTCATAACCTCACCATAATCTTTTACTTTCTCCAATTCCTTTTCATAATCGCTCCAATCTATGTTGGAAGGTAATGTAACAATTATTGAACGGTTATTTTTTTCCATTTCTTCAAGGATTGTCATAATATTAAGAACTTTCGTATTTTTACACATGATTTACAATTAATAATAGACTATTAGAATTACTTTATCAATGATTATTTAAACTGTATATCTTTTCCATTTCCATCTTTGTCAAAATAACTGAAATGAAAACTTTTTGGCTTGAGAACCACTAATGGTGATAGAACATCTTTTGTATATTTATCGGCAATTCCCTTTTTAAGATAAGCAATTGTTACATGAGGGTGATATTCTTTATATTCACTATGTGTTGGAAACTTATTAGTAATCTTTTTATTCGTATCTGCTAGGATAAATGAGCTTGCGTCACATTTTAATACGTCATATTCATCATTATTAGAAAATGCTGAAACATTATTAAGAAATAATTTGTATTTACTTAATGGTTGTAACATTTTCTTTAATTCATTTATATCTACATCATTATCCATACACGGTACAAGAGTTACATGGGTATCATGTTCGATTCCGTATTCGCCATTTTCATTGTCATATATTTCATCATCAGTAAGTTTATCATGAATATCAGAAATTATTTCAGGAGTATCATACTGTATCATTAAAAAAGCATATTTTCTTGACATATTCAACTATTTTTTATTCATATTATTAAGATATTTTGCAAGACAATCTTTACAAAGTCGTTTTCCAAATGTCTGTTCAGAAATCTGTAAATCCATATATGATATTACACTTTCATTATTTGCTTCGGCTTCATCAGTAATATCACGAGCAGTACGAGTATCCATTTCATCGATCGTATCCGTATTATATTCAACCACCTTACCGCATTCTTGACAAACAAATGTTTCATATTCAGAACCACCGGTTAAATCAAAAGCAATATCTTTTTTCTCTTTAGTACGATATTTTTCATCCATTGACTTTGAGTAATATTCATCTGTTAAATCTTTACCATTTATAAACATATGTGCTCTAAATCTAATAACATAATGTCCATCAAACTTAATAGTAGTTTTATAATATATGTGATTGAATTTGAATTGTAACATATCATTTAACCCATATGCATGAGATGTTACAAATGACACCATATTCATATTAGTTATATCCGATTGTTTATCACCATTTGCCAATTTCTCAACTTCCTTAACAAAATAAATAGATTTCATATCTTTTTCTTGTGGATATTTGCTGACATAGAAATCAAGCATGACATTATCTTTATCATCAAGTTTTCTGATAACTAATCTTGTTGTATAACGTTCAATTTTAAATCTCGGCATAAAATCTCTGTCAATGTTAATTATATATTTCTCATCGACATCAAATTTACCGACATTTATGCTTACATTGGCTTGTTCGTCAATTAAATCAGCTTTCATAAAATCTACGTCTTTTATGCCATCATAAACGTTAGCTATTATGGAATGATTTGGTTGAATTGTAATTAACGGCAATTTATCATCGTTTTCATATTTTACGAATTTACTATCTTGTTTATCGAATTTTATCGCCTTCAAAGGAGAAAAATACTCGAATTGTTTTGCTTCTCTATCGACTTTATATGTACGATATCTTAATTCTTCTACTTGTTGTGTTATTTCCCCTTTAAGTAAATCTTTCGACACCCTATTTTCATTTACTTGCTGATTTATAGTAATCCCAACCGGCGTACTTATACCAGTTTGCGTAAATATTTCATCATTAGTACTTTTTAATCCCCAAAATAGACCTGTCCAATAACTGCATATTTTATTATATGTTCTTTTCAGCCAATTCATATTATGATAATTTTTTTAATTTTTTATTAAGTTCATTATGTAGTTTGAGTAATAAAGTAGATAACATGCTTAAATTTGTATTAGCCTCTATTAATTCTTTACTATTCGGCCTATCAAGTCTTCTTCTAGTAAAGTAATCAATACTAGTTTCACAAGCTTTAATA
>NFZD01011644.1_pt1 | contig 14518 bp, 22 predicted proteins | sample 1095381 | NCBI WGS metagenome assembly NFZD01 (sample SAMN03609891, study PRJNA323583) | gut metagenome | isolation source: feces | host: Rattus norvegicus | place: Denmark: Riget | collected 2013 | reverse complement strand
ATTTGACTATCGGGCGTGGCACTGGTAACAACACCAAAGCCGCACCTAAAGCTACTGCTCCCAAGCAGACCGCTACTGCACCGAAGAAAGGTTTAGACCTTGACGCACTGTTGGGTTAAGACGATAGCCGGGAGAGGGTTTCGGCTCTCTCCCGGAATATAAAGGAGGTTTACAAAATGCCTATGAATATCGGGCGTTCCAAAGAGGAACAGGAACGAATCGACAAGCTCGTGGCTCTTATGGGAGACCATATCGACAGCGACATTGTGTATGAGCTGTGGGAGCGAGGATTCTTTGTAAAACCAGCGTCTATCCATCATCACGGACAGTATGACGGAGCTTTGTTCGACCACTCCTACGAGGTCACAAAGGCACTGGTAGAAATGACCGAAAAGCTCGGTCTCAAGTGGGAGCTTCCGAGAAGCCCCTATATCGTGGGAATGTTCCATGACTTGTGTAAGCTGGACAATTACATTAAGTCCGACAATGAAGCATGGGAATACAACAATGCAACACTTCTTCCGGGGCATGGCGAAAAGTCTGTTATCTTCGCCCAGCAGTTGATGAAACTGACCGAGGAAGAAATCTACTGTATTCGTTGGCACATGGGAGCTTTCGATGATAAGCAGATGTGGAACAATTACGGTAGAGCTTGCACCATGTACCCTAATGTCCTTTACACCCACACAGCCGACATGGTGGCGGCTCGTATCAAGGGGGTGTAATCACATGGTAATGCGAGTTCCGAATTTGGAGCTGGTTCTCTACAAGGCTCAACAGCTTCTTTCACGAGACAAAGAGTTCGTAGATGTACTGGCAGAAAGACGCAAGACGGAAAAGCACTTGCGAATTGATTTCACCCTTGAGGTCTTCCCTCAAATGTGGGGAAGCACCTGTACTGGGTTCGATGTTACCGAAAATGGCGAACCTACTGTCGGAGGGTGTGCTATGACCGAGGAATATACCATCGTTATCCATGAGAGAACGACTGACTGCTACTGTGTGTTCTTCGGTGAACAGCCTTGCTACAAGGTTACAAATGCAAACAAAGACTTCTACGATGATTTGAAGAATCACCGCATGGCAAGTCTTTCAGAAGCCAAGAAAAGATATTAAGGAGGATAAACAAATGTACAAGCTCAAAAGTGTAAACGGTAGAGTGAACGCTCTACTTCGTACTGGTAAGGATTTCGTGAGACACAGCCTGTCCGTATCGGCGGCACAGCACATCATTGATACTGGTAAGCTGGTGAACTCTGAAAAGCCGGAATACCCTATCTGTGTCAACAATGAGTGGTTTTTCGAGGGTGTAGAAGTGAAGGAAGCTCCTGTTGAGCAGACCGCACCTACTCCCAAGAAAGGCGGTAAAAGATAATGGGTAGAGCTTTTTATTCAGAGTATGTAAACCACTGTTTGAGATTCTATGTGAGACACCCTAATCCGAAGTTTCACAGTGCCGCAGACAAGAATAACTGGAACGCCTGTGAAGCCGCTTTCAAGGGTTTCACTGACAGCGAGAAAGAGATTCTGTTTTACATATACAGCGAGGGAGACACTATTCCCGACAATGTATATCAGATTGCAAAGGCGAAGGGTCTCAAACAGGACAGTGTATGGAAGCTCGTAAACGAGCTGGAAAGAAAGGTGGCAAAGAGACGTGGTTTGTTATGATAATATCCCCGAGGAATTAAAGGCTCTGAATCAATGGGTTTGTGCTTTGGACGGAACGAAAGTACCTATGCGAGCATGGGAAAACAAAGCCGCTTCGTCCACTGACCCCGAAACATGGAGCGATTTTGAGACAGCCCTTCAGTCGTACAATGACAAACACTATGACTACTGTGGTTTCGTGTTTGCTGATAACGGTTATGTCGGTATCGACATTGATTGTGGTTACGATGAAGATGGTCTCTTGAGTGTCCTCGGTGCTGATATTATCGGCAAATGTCACAGCTACACGGAGAAGTCACGAAGCGGTAGAGGGTTTCACATACTGCTTCGTGGTACTCTCCCATTTAAGGGAAAAAACAATCTTGCTGGTGTAGAGATTTATAAGTCTTCTCGCTACTTCATTATGACAGGCGATGTGCTTCTCTATCGTCAAATCGAGGAGAACCAAGAAGCTATTGACTACATAGTTGAGAAGTATTTTCCCGAGACCCGAGATAACAGCGACAAGGTGATTGTTGGTCGTGACAAGATTTATTCCCCAGTGTGGGAAGAACCGATTGTAGATGGTCGAGTTAAACTTCGCCCGGTCTACCCTCGTATTCCCGATGGCAGTAGAAATATCTGTCTGACCTCTCTCGCTGGTATGCTCCACAATCAAGGGTACAGCAAATCACAGATTTATGACGAGCTGTTATATGCCAACACCGTAGCTTGTGACCCACCACTTGACAGGAACGAGTTAAGGACGATATGTAACAGCGTAACGAGGTATAAGCGATAAGACAAATTCTAACACGAAAAAGATTAAAAATTGCAAAATAAGTGTTGACAAATAATCTTTAATGTGTTATATTATAATCATAAAGAGATAAGAAATTATCTCAATCAGATTAAGGAGGATTCCAAAATGGAAGTTATTAGAAAAATCACAGTAGACACAGAGTTATTTGAGTTGGGAGATACTATCTCCTTTGAACTCACCACTGGTGAACAGGCACAGGCTATGGCAGTCAGAGAAACCCCTAATGGTATGCTCTTTATGTTCGTTGACTGTCTCAAGACCGAACAGAAGATGTTTGAGAATGTGAACAATGCCGAGGTCGTTGACTACGAACACTCCGACCTTCGTAAGAAGCTCAATGGTGAAATTCTTGAGAGCTTCCCGGAAGAAATCAGAGAGCGAATGGTCGGTATGCGTGTCGGTCAGACAAATTGCTTCGATATGCTCCGTATTCCTACCGAGAGAGAAATCTTCGGTGAGAATCCTTATGGGGTGGACGAGCCTAAATCTGTAAGACGCTTCTACGGTATGGAAGAAAGAAGAAATCGTATCGCATGGCAAGGCTCAAAGACAGGTGAGTTTGAGTGGTACTGGTTGCAGAATAAAGTTGAAGATTCCGCTTCCCTTTTCGCCAATGTCCACTACTACGGTTATGCGGACTGCTGCGACGCCAGTTCCTCTCTTGGCGTTCGCCCGGTCTTTCTCTTATCCTAATATCTCGCCCCCTTGTGGGGCGAGTTCAGAAAGGACGAAAATTTTATGAATGTAATTAGCTTATTCGATGGCATTTCTTGTGGAATGGTAGCATTGGAGAGAGAGTGCCTGTCGAACGATATGTAGCTTACGAGATAGATAACTTCGCTATCGAGATAAGCAAGAAAAACTACCCACAAATTGAGCAAATGGGGTCTGTCGTGGACGCTGATTTCTCACAGTATGAGGGTTTCGACCTTCTTATAGGTGGCTCACCTTGTCAGAATTTAAGTGGTATGGGTAACGGTGAAGGCTTGTGGGGCGATGAAAGTATTTTGTTCTTCGAGTATGTCCGAGCCTTAAAGGAAATCAAGCCCAAGTATTTTCTGTTAGAAAACAATGCTTCCATGAGTGCCAAAAATAAAGACATTATCACAAAGATTATGGGTGTCGAGCCTGTACTCATTGATAGCATTGACTTTTCAGCACAGAGCCGAAAGAGATTGTATTGGACGAACATTCCTGTAAAAGACTGGTCTCCGAAGCACTACACCGTAGGTGATATTGCCGAGCCTGTCGATTGTAAATCCGATTACGATATTACCGATAAGGTCGAGAAGTATCTCTCCTCTGAATATGCTGGCAGAAAGATACAGAAAAATGTAATGGCGAAAATCAGAACTTTCGATGAAACCAGTAAATGTCTCGGGTGCTACTGTGGCGATTATGGCAATAACACAGGTCTGATTATCAATCATGGTGATGGTCGATATTACAGTATCACCCCTGTTGAAGCCGAAAGATTGCAAACTCTCCCCGACAATTACACAGAGGGTATTCCACCTAAAAAGCGATTCCATGCAATCGGTAATGGCTGGACTGTTGATGTAATTGCTCATATTTTTAAGGGTCTCAAAAGTAGCTGGATAGACGAGTTACTGAATACATAGGAGGTTCTATATGAAAGAAATTATCTGTCCTCTCCTCACGACCAACACGGTTGTTGACGAGGATAACAATATCAAAATCGGTACTCAACCTGTCTACTGTCTGCAAGAACAGTGTGCATGGTGGGTTGAGGACAAACAAAAATGTGCGATAGCACTGACAGGAACAGGAGGTAAAAAGTGATGGGATATTTCAGAGGTAAGAATATCAAGCCCAAGCGAGGAGATATTTACTACATCGCAAATTCTAAATTCTATGCAACAGACCCCATGAACGAAGCTGGTAGACCGGGTATCATCGTATCTTCCGACAAGCTCAACAGTCATGCAGAGGTTGTCGAGGTCGTTTATCTCACTACGAAGGACAAGCACCCTATGCCTACACACACAAGTATCATTTGTAAAGTTCCTTCCACAGCTCTGTGTGAAACCATTTACACAGTGTCGAAGGACAGGCTCGGTGACTTCGTTCGCTGTTGCACCGACAAAGAAATGGCAGAGATTGATAGATGTATGCTCTACTCGCTGGGTATCGAGAATACACCTGTTGTCAAGGAAGCTCCTGTCGCTGTTGACAATTCAGTGGCAGTCGAGAGAAATCTTTACAAGAACCTTTACGAATCTCTGCTCAATAAGGTGGTTCGTGGGGGTGTGTAATTATGCAAGAGCTTTTTGAGTTACATAATGGACGAGTAATCATGGACGAGGATTTGTCCAGCAAGATGTATCTAATCAAGCACTACCACCCCGAAAAAGCAGACGAAACCAGCTCGGGTTTCGAGTGGTCTGAAATGGGTATGGCAAATCTTTTCGGTTTGCTGTACTCACAGGAAGTCAGATATTGCCCGGAACACAAGAGCTGGTACACCTACTCCGAGGGTGCGTGGCGTAAGGACGAGGGAGCAATCCTTGTGTCCGAAAAAATTAAAGATTTTGTCCGTCTGATGATTCTCTACTGTGGAGAAATCGAGGACGATGATTTGCGAAAGTCCTATACTACTTTCGTGAATAAGATGGGTGACAGGCGTATGAGAGACAGAATCCTCAAGGACGCAACAGGTGAGCTTCGTATCTCTGCTGTCCAGTTTGACGCTGACCCCTATCTCATTAACTGTATCAATGGTACTTACGACTTGAGAGACTTCTCCTTCAGAGAGCATAACTGGGAAGACTTCTTGACAATGCAGACAGTCTTCCGTCACACAATCAGTCGTGATGTGAAGTGCGAACGCTGGGAGAAATTCATTGATGAAGTCACACAGGGTAACAAAGACAAGGCAGATTTCCTCCAGCGAGCTTTAGGCTATTCTATGCTGGGTATGAGCAACGAAGAATGTATGTTTATCTTGCATGGTAAGACTACCCGAAACGGTAAATCGACCTTGCTCAACACCATCGAGACAATGCTCGGTGATTATGCAAAGGTAGCTCCTGTCGGTATGATTTGCCGAGGAGACAGGCAGAAGGACGCAGAAGCCGCTTCTCCTACCCTTGCCGGACTGAAGGGTAAACGATTTGTCACCATGTCCGAGAGCAACGAATACGGTAAGCTGGACGAGGAGAAAATCAAACAGCTCACAGGTGGCGAGGAAATCTCGGCTCGTGCTTTGTACCAGTCAGCGATTACCTACAAGCCGCAGTTCACCCTTTGGCTCTCCTGTAATGACCTTCCAATGGTTACGGACAAGTCCCTATTCGCTTCCCAGCGTATCAAGGTGATCGAGTTCAACCGTCATTTCCGCCCGGAGGAACAGGACACTCACCTCAAGGACGAGCTGACTTCCGCAGAAGCAATGAGCGGTATCTTCATGTGGCTGGTGCGTGGGTACATTAAGTACAAGGAACACGGACTCACGATGGCGGACTCTCTGACTGAGGTAGTCACAAAGTACGAGCGTGACAACGACCTCGTATTGCAGTTTCTTGAGAACCGCTGTGTCCGCAATGAGGACGTGAACATAAAGGCAAAAGACCTGTACAATGCTTTCAAGCTGTGGGCGAAATCCGAAGGAGCTTACGTCCTGTCGGCTCGAAAGTTCAACTCCGAAATGGAACGACACCCGGAATGGTACGACAGAAAATCGACTTCCAGCGGTTTCGTGATCTATTGGGGACTCAAGCTCAAGGAGGTAGTATAGTGAAGGTGGGAATAATTGACGCAGAGATCATAGGCAAGTCAAGGCACAGATTTCCGAACCTATGCTGTATGAAAATTTCCTCCTATCACAAAAGTCAAGGTGACACCGTAGTTCTCCTTCTGTCATACGAAGGATTGTCCGACTACGACAAAGTGTATATTTCCAAAGTATTCACAAAGACTCCTGTACCCGATGAAGTGTTGGTAATGGAAAATGTTGAGTATGGCGGAACAGGGTTCTTTTACGACAAAGCCCCTCCTCTCCCATGGGAGATCGAACACGCTATGCCGGACTATCACTTGTATGACGAATGGGTTGAGGAAAAGATTTCTCAAGGGGTGAAGCGTTCTGAGTTCACATATTATCTCGACTACTCGATAGGCTATCTCACTCGTGGTTGCTTTCGAGGTTGTTACTACTGTGTGAATCGGAATTGTAAACGAGCGGTAGCGGCAAGTCCACTGGAAGAATTTATGGACGAAAGCCGCCCGAAGCTCTGTTTCCTCGATGATAACTTCTTCGCATACCCATGTTGGGAAACGCTGTTGCAACCTGTCCTTGAATCGGGAAAGAGATTTCAATTCAAACAGGGATTGGACGAACGACTTCTCACAAAGGACAAGATCATCAAAATGTCAAAGTGGAAATATGACGGTGAGGTAATTTTCGCCTTTGATAACATAGAAGACAAAGACCTTATCGTTTCCAAGCTCATGCTCATACGAGCTACAGTGCCAAAATGGAAACGAGAACTCAAATTTTATGTGTTCTGCGGTTGCGACAAGAACGAAGTCTACGATGAAGCCTTTTGGAAAAGAGATATTGAAAATATGTTTGAGCGTATTTTCATTCTCAAAACTTTTAACTGCAAACCGTATATCATGCGCTTCGAGAAAGTTTACGAATCCGAATACAGTTCATTTTACGCAACGGTGGCGGCATGGTGTAACCAACCGTCAATGTTCAACACTTTCTCCTTCCGACTGTTCTCGCAGTGCCGAGGAATGAGAAAAGCCGACTACAAATTCTACAAAAGAGACGTAGAAGGTTACTTGCGTGACGTGGGTGTGAAGGGTTCTGAATGGCGGTCTTTAGAATTTGTAGAGAACCGTTTCCCCGACATTGCGGAACGGTACTTCGACTTCGTAGGAAAGCCGCCGAATAAAAACGAATGGCTTGATATATTGCTTGAAACTTAGGAGGTACAATTATGGCACGAGCAAAGAAATGTGACAGGTTGCGACTGTGGCGGCAGAAAACCTCAGATTATCCGAAAAGGATTGAAAAATAATCAAAAACGACATTTGTGAAATAACACGAATCGGATTGAAAAACAATCTTTTCGCCTTTTCGGGTATGAAGTAGTAAAAGTAGTTCAATTTTAGTTTTTGCGTATAAGTTCTCTTATAAGGGGTCTATATAGTAAAAGTTACCGTAAAAATTGATTTTCAACTACTTTGACTACTTTCAGAAGAACAATAAGAACAAAGAGGACTCTCGACTATGAAAGAGGACTCTCCGTGGTTGTGGAGGACAGACTACGACTATAGGAGGTAAAGGAAATATGGCAAACAAGAAGCCTACTGGTACGGAAGACGTACAGGTGATTAAGAAGAAACCTCGTGGCGGCAACTCTCCTGTCATTGGTATGAATGGGTATGACCTTGAACCGGGAGACAATACGAAGTTTCTGACACTGAACATTGAGCTGTTTAATCTACCGAGCATTGATATGCACGATGAAGAAGCCGTGGCTCAGAGGTTGGAGGAGTATTTTGCATTGTACGCAAAGCATGATATGAAACCGACCGTTGCTGGCATGGCTATGGCACTAAACGGTATGAACAGAAAGACTTTATGGGGTATTACACATGACGCTCCTATTGGTGGACGTGGTAACTACTCCACGTTGCCGCAGAACGTGACCCACATTATAAAAAAGGCATACTTTTTGCTTGAAAATTTGTGGGAAAGCTACGCTACCAGCGGCAAAATTAACCCGGTTACAGCGATTTTCCTTGCAAAGAACAACTTCGGCTACCAAGACAAGACCGAGTATGTGGTTACACCGAATGTCCAGCAGGACAACGATTATGACGCTGACGATATTCGCAAGAGATATCTTATCGACTCTCAGAACGACTCTGACAGTGACGAGAACGAGTAACAACTCTGCGACTTTGCGACTATCAGATTCTTCGACTCTCAAACGACTATCGACTATCAACTATGAAATCGAAAACCGCCCTCACGCTCCGGGTCTTCCCGGCGGTGTGATGGGCGGTCTTTTTGTACAGATTTTTGGACGATTTTCGCTGATCTGACCCCGGCGGTATTAACAATTTAGCATGGTAAAGCGTTCCGGGCTGATCTGTGGCGGTTTAGTGTTTGCTAAATGGTGTGTATAACTTTTTCTATATATACCTCTTATATAGAAAGTTTCCGCAGTCATTTAGTATTTGCTAAATGCTTCTTTATTATATGTATGTTCAAATAGTCAAAAGTAAATGGACGCATAAAAGCAAATAGAAAAAAATATTTGATTTCTTGAAAAATAAATAGAAAAACCTATTGACAAATAGAAAAATCTATTGTAATATATAGACAGATAGAAAAATCTATTTAAAATCACACAAACAAGATTGTTTTTAGGAGGTCACACCATGAAAGAATTTGCAATGATTGAAAAGAGAATCACCGAAGAAGCCGAGCGAAACACCGCCGACACAGTTTTCTATATTGAAAACGGATATTTCCCGACATGGGCAGAGGAACACCGCACAGACCCCGACAGAGGTTTGAAAGCCAACAGCACCGAAACCCGATGGAAACAGTACCAAGCCGGAACAATCAGCCGTGAAAAGGCTGTCGAGCTTGCCACAAAGAGAGCGCAAAAGGAAATCGACAAGAACACCGCCGCAAAGCTGGCACAGCTTGACCGGGTAGCCAATGCGCCCGACCTCACTTTCATTTCCGTTTCCGTTGAATGGGTTCGCTCTCGCACTTGGGGCTATAACCCTCATGTCGAGGTGAGAACCAACACCGGGACATACACAGGAACGGCAAGCGGTTGCGGCTATGATAAGGAATCCGCCGCCATTGCGGAAGCGTTCAACAAGTGCGACAGCATTTTGAAAGCCCTTTACCAGCTCAAGGAAAACGGCTTGAGAGCTAGAAAGACGGACGCAAGCAAAACAGCGTGTACAGGTGTTGACAATCGAAATATTTGCGGCTATGGCTCGGGCTATTCCGTATTACCGTATTTTGAGGGCGGTGTGGGTGCTTCTTGCTTTTGGTCTATTCTGAAAGATTGCGGATATAAGACCAGCGGACACCACGGCAAACACAGCGATTTTTACAGCGTAGAAAAGGAGGTCGCATAATATGAACATCAACGAGACAATGAAAGAGCTTGCACAATGGCAGAGAATGCAAGAGGAAGCCGCCGCAATGGTGGAAGCCCTCAAAGATCAGATCAAGGAACACATGACCGCCGCCGGGCTTGAAGTCCTCACAGGGGACGAACACAAAGCCACATTCAAGACGGTTTCCAGCTCTCGCATTGATACCGCCGCATTGAAGAAGGGACACCCGGACATTGCGGCACAATACACCAAGACAACCGAAACGAAGCGTTTCACATTTGCATAATAAGGAGGTTTTGAAAATGGGAAATATTCAGATCAATATACCGAAAACGCAAGCGCAAAAGCAATTTGAACAGTTAGCCCCGGCATTATTGAAAATTCTTGCGGATTTGTCCGCCGATGAATTTAGACAGGTTTTTAACTATGCGGTATTTATCCATAATGACAAGGTGGAGGAGGTGTAAAAATGTTTCTGATTGTGTGTATTATTCTTTTTCCGTTCGTTCTGCTGGGTGAAATCCTCAAGCAGTCCAATTAAAAATATTACATCATGCGCCCCGGTTCGCCGTGGTGCTTTTCTTTTGCATTTATCCGGGGGAGGGTGTCCCGATCTCGTACACGTCCACCGCTGGCGGCTCTGCTGGTGGTGTTTTCTTTTGGTGGGGTGTGCCGTGCTTGGGTCTCCCGTTGTGGGCGGTGTTGGTGGCTTGGTGTGTCCTTTGGCTGTTTGTCCTTCTCTGCGCTTTCTGTTTGCCCTTTTTCGGGGCTTTTCTTTCGGGGTGTGTTCTTGTATGGCTTGGAGCTTTTCGGGCTGTCTGCGGCTGGCTGTGGACGCTCTGAGAGACACCCCCGGAGGGGGAAGCACCGCCGCACTTTTGCGCCGAGGGAGTGCTTCGAGTAGCCGAAAAATAGAAAAAGGTCATATAATAAATAGATTTTTCTGCTATAATATAGGTTTTTCTATTGACAAATAGATTTTCCTATGCTATCATTTAATCACAACATACAAGGAGGTACAGATAATGACTGAAAAAGACGTTGTGCGTAAGGTGATGGCAATGAGAGGTTGGAGTCAACCCAAGCTCGCCGCCGAAGCTGGATTCAAAAGCCAATCCAATATCACAGGCTTGCTCAACAATAATAAAAACGGTATTCGCATGGATAACCTTTTCAAAATGTTAGACGCTATGGGCTGTGAAATCGTTGTTCGAGACAAAATGGGCAGTAAACAGGAATGGGTAATAGACATGGAGTCAGACCCAAAGTACCCAATGCCCGAACAATCCCCTTCTTACGACCTTGACGCTTTGCTTTCTGATGATGAAGCCCATTGATTTAGTAAACACTAAACGATGTGGGAAAGTTTATAATAAGAAGCACACTAAGAAAAAGTTTAGGTATGCGTTTAGTTTTTACTAAATGAAAGGAGGAGGTCAAATGACTGCGATTGAAACCATTCGTATGCTCATGCAACAGGAAGGTTACACCCTATCCGAACTTGCGGAATACTCTGACCTCGGCTCAAAATCAAATATATGTCAAATGCTCTCTCGTGAGGATTTGAAAGTCGGTACATTTGTAAAAATGCTTGAGGTTATGGGTTATCAGTTGGTTGTTCAAGGGGCGAATGATAACGAATTTGTTATTGATAACGAGGAGGGATAAAAAAAATGAAACAGTCTTTAGATCAAAGGCTTTATAACTTGGGAATGGGTAAAAAAGATTTACAAAAGGAATGTGCCAGCCGTGGGCGGAAAGTCGGTTATGATTCCATAACGAAGGTTCTTTCTCATTCAAACGAGGTTTTATACTCAACCGAAAAGAAAATAACCGACACGATTCAAGAACTCGAAGCAGAAAGAGGTATTTCGGCTGAGTTTTAGGAGGTATAGGTCATGATTTACGGATATGCTCGTGTTTCCACCAAAGGGCAAGCTAAAGACGGTAACAGTCTCGAAGGTCAGAGTCTTTTGCTGAGAGAAGCCGGGGTTGAGAAGATTTTCTATGACTCGTTCACAGGTCGGAAAATGGAACGTCCCGAATTTAATAAGCTCCTATCTGTTTTGCACGAAGGTGACAAGCTGGTAGTGACAAAATTGGATAGATTCGCTCGTAGTGCGGTTCAAGGCAGTCAAATGATTGAGGAGCTTATCGCTAAAGGGGTTACGGTTCACGTTCTGAACATCGGTCTCATGGATAATACACCGACTGGAAAACTGATACGAAACATAATGCTCTCTTTTGCTGAGTTCGAACGTGATATGATTGTTGAACGAACCCAAGAAGGAAAAGCTATTGCTCGTGAAAAAGGGATTCGAGTTGATGGGAGACCTAAAAAGAATGTTCCTGCGGAAACACTAAGAAATTATTATATTCTGCAACAAGAAGGAAAAATGACAGTTGACGATTGTTGCGGAGAACTTAATATCAGTCGTTCAACATGGTACAATCTAACAAAAGGAGGATTATTGACTCATGGTTAAAAACAATTTTGAAAAAGACATAAAAATGAAATGTCTCGAAGAAGGTTTAACTCAACAGCAAGTTGCAGAGAAAATAGGAACAACAGGACAGTATGTGAGTAGAGTCATAAAGAAAAAAGACGGTCTCATTAACAACACTTTCGTTCAGATAATGAACGCACTTGGTTACGACATTGTTGTTTCCTACGAGAAAAAGGAGACATAAAATGAGAGTCCCTCAAAGTTTTGTAGAAAGTGTTGTTTTTGTAATACTACTCGAAGTGGTAGTATTTATAGTAAGTGCTTACTGGCTGATTATTTTAAGCATATCTGCTGTTGTTATTTTAGTCAGCTTGGTAATAAAAATAATAAAAGAACGAAAAAGGAGAAATTAACCATGAAAAAATTGATTGCGTTGTTGCTCACTATGGGCGTATGTTTTTCTTTCGCCGCTTGTTCTTCCGATAGTGGAAAAACATCGGAAACACCTTCGGAGTCAAGTTCTGTTAGTGAAGAATCTGAATCAAACGAGTATGAACAGGGAGACGAAATTTCTGTCACAGGTCAAGTGGCTGTTGCCCTAAAAGAAGGTGACACAAAACTATCCGTTCAAGTACAGGGTGACAACGACAGATGGATAATTTATCACTGTGAAATGAAGGAAGAATTTGTTGGCAAGGCAAGTGAGTTTAAGTTAACCGATGTTGCTAAAATCAAGGGTTCTTTCTTGAGTATTATTGATTCGGAACAGGAAAATACAGCTATTATCATAAACTTGTATGATTGTGAAATAGTTAAATAACATTTAACTTAAATTGGCGCATGATTGCGATTGAGACCTATGTCTCGGCAGTCATGCGCTTTTTCTTTTGGAGGTATTATGAAAAAATTACTGGAAACGATTTACCGAAAGAGTCTGAAATCCTTCGATTTTCAGACCATGGAAGATTTGTTATACATGAGCAAGGAAGCAATGAAAACGGATATTCCTCTCGGTGTGGAATATCTTAGAAAGCTATCTGCTCTATGTGAGAAGACCATGCGAAACAGGTCTCTCTCCGGGGAACAGGTCATACAGGTATATGACTTGCATAAGAGAGTGTGCTTCGCCGCCGCAAAGTATGACTTTGACTCCTATCTTCTCTATGTGGAATGGAACAGAGACCCGGAGAAGAAATTCTACCCTCCTCGCAGGAAGGTTCTGAAACAGGTCGTTGACGCTCTGCAAGAGTTGGCAGACGATAAACTTGATTTGCTGGCGGTATCTCTCCCACCCGGTAGCGGAAAAACAACGCTGGCAATTTTCTTTCTTACTTGGCTCGGCGGCAGGATTCCGAATGACCCTATGCTGACAGGCTCTCACTCGAACTCGTTTGTCCGTGGTGTCTATGACGAATGTCTGAGAATTATGGATAGAAACGGAGACTACCTGTGGCATGAGGTATTCCCGGACATTAAGGTTACGAACACAAATGCGAAGGACTGTCGTATCGATCTCGATAAGCGTCAGCGTTTTGAAACATTGGAGTTCACCTCTATTGGCACTGGTAACGCTGGTTTGTATCGTGCGGCAACCCTCCTCTACTGTGACGATTTGGTGTCGGGTATCGAGGTGGCATTGTCAAAGGAACGTCTCGACAAGCTGTGGGAGACATACACCACCGACTTGAGACAGCGTAAAATTGGAGACCATTGCAAGGAGCTTCACATTGCTACTCGCTGGTCTGTCCATGATGTTATCGGCAGACTTGAGCTTGAGTATGGCAGTAGTGACAGAGCGAAGTTCATTGTCATTCCTGCTCTCGATGGAAACGATGAATCTAATTTCGATTATGCTTACGGAGTCGGTTTCAATACAAAGTTCTATCACGAGCAGAGAAACATTATGGACGATGTGTCATGGAGAGCGTTGTATATGAACGAACCGATTGAGCGTGAGGGTCTTGTCTACTCACAGGACGAGCTTCGCCGTTACTTTGAGCTTCCGTCAGAAGACCCGGACGCAATCATCGGTATCTGCGACACCAAGGATAAAGGAGCTGACTATGCTTTTCTTCCTGTAGCCTATGTTTACGGACAAGACTACTATATTGACGATTGTGTTTGCGACAATGGTCTGCCGAATATCGTTGACGCTCGTCTGACGGAAATCCTTGTCAGAGACAAGGTGAAGTCCTGCCGCTTTGAGTCTAACTCTGCCGGTAGGCGTGTTGCTGAGAAAATCCAAGAGGAGGTCAAGAAAAAAGGCGGTATCACGCATATTACTACAAAGTTCACTACTGCCAACAAGGAAACGAAAATCATCGTCAACAGTGCATGGGTCAAAGAGCATTGCTTGTTCAAAGACAGTTCTCTCTATCAGAAAAAATCAGATTACGGAAAAATGATGGATATGCTTTGCTCCTACACCGTTGCTGGTAAAAATAAGCACGATGATGTTCCCGATGGAATGGCTATG
>NFZD01008874.1_pt1 | contig 14523 bp, 14 predicted proteins | sample 1095381 | NCBI WGS metagenome assembly NFZD01 (sample SAMN03609891, study PRJNA323583) | gut metagenome | isolation source: feces | host: Rattus norvegicus | place: Denmark: Riget | collected 2013 | reverse complement strand
CAGTACGTACATCGTCTTAAAATATAGTGACGATAAAGAATAGGTGATTTTTGTAAATGGCATTAGACAATAAATTGACGATATTAGATTTTACAAAAGGAATCCGCTCATCAGAAATCAATCATAATTTTTCTGTCATAAAAGGATGGATGGAGAGAGAACGATTAAGATCGTGTGGATGGGGTATCGTAGAAGGATTTGAATTTTCGTACCCTAATAATGACTTTGTTGTAAATATCGGCGAAGGAACATTCATAAACAGTCGTGGTGAAGAAGTATTTATAGATCAGGCAAAAATAAAATGCGATGCGCCTAGACATACGGAATATAGTGAAATATTACAGGTATCAGACGAAGGAAAAATAAAATTAAAATATCGTCCATATTCTCCAAAGAAATTGGGCATTATACATTATCTTCCTCCTGACTATATAATAAAACCAGACCTGGATGAATTAACAATAATTGACTCAAATGACACAACAACGAAAATAAGGCCAATAAATGTAGTTGATAATACAGTAATAGTATCAGCAACTGATTTTGGTGGACACACAGTCAAAGTTAGCTATTATTATTGTGACGACAGGATAGACGCTTTCCTATTGGACTCAGATGGAATATATCATAAAGAGACAGGTATTTTATCTACCAATCCATCAAAAACAAATATCGATTTAACTGATATGTATATAATAGGTTTCGCCCATTGGATAATCGGAGACACTATTTCTGTTGAATTCATAGTCGATGGAAGAACCTATAGAAAAGTATATGTAGATAAAAACAATATTCTGTACCTTAATGGCAAAGTTTACAAAGATCCTAAATGGATATATTTTGAGGAACCTGAAGATCCCCAAGAGAACGATGTATATTACGATAAGAAAAATAACACTCTTATGGTATATATAAATGGCGAGTGGCTTGTAATGAATGATTTTACAACATCATCTTTAAGGTCACTAAAAATGTGGAACGAGGATACTTGTCCACAGGATTTACAGACATTTCTTTTTGATGATGATGAAATGGATCTTAGGTATATTCCAGATAAAAACTGCCTTGAAATCATAATAGACCAACAGGTTTTAATGGCCGACCAATACACAGAAATTGTTCAACCTGGTTCAAAAAGTTATTTAGCAGCTGGTATCGGATTCAAGCTTAATGAACCGTTGGATAGACCGACAGTTGTTCAATGTAATATCAACCACAATATAAAAAACGGTCCTCTGACAAATGTTTTTCAAAGAGCTGCAATATTTGTATACGAAAACAATATAGTATATAGTGAAGCAAATATAAATAAATTATTTGAATGCAACCTTGACTATACAACAAATGCTGAGCAATTGGAAATTTTCGTAAATGGTATTAGATTGATAAAAGACGTAGATTTCTGGGAGCTTAGAAATGACGGACAATCTCAGACACAGGACAATGAAAATACCAAGTATTTTAAAATCATACGCGATCTGTCTCCTGGTGATATTGTTTTATATAAAATAAGCAGGTATGTATGGAGTTACGACCAGCTTAACATGATGGTTCAGGATATTGAAAATACCGCAAATCAAGCTTTTAATACTGCTAATGCAAATACACTAAGTATTGATAACATAAATAATAATGTTAAAGATTTGGAAAACAACCTGAATCAAAAAATAAAAGAACTGTCAGATAGAATAGACACATTATCAAATTATAGGTTAAAAACTGACAAGATCACAATTAATGATCTTGATAATGATATAAAAACAAAGTTAGTACAAAACTTTGAAACGGTTGTATTTTCAGCGACTGAAACAGTATCTGGTACATCAAAAATAGAAAACGTATCAAATACAGATATTGTATATCTTAACTATATAAATGGTTCAACAGCTATGAGATTAATAGAGGGAGAAAACGCGGATTATATTTCAATCTACGATCAAAACGATAATAGTATGAAAATAATATTGCGTCCAGATCTTGTAACAGATACTGCCAGCATAGTTATAGATATCATAAGGATCGGAGTATAAATAAATGGAACAACCTAAAATCTCTTGGCAGATTAAAAAAATATCAGATTCTTCTTATTCTACCAAAACAGACTATTTTGCAGGTATATATACTCAAAGTTCTTCCCTTGAGCTAGATATTATACTATGGAACAATAGATATGGAATAGACGCAGTAGAAGATCTTGAATCGTTTTCGATATCTGCAGTTTTCCAAGATCTCGAAGATTCTTCATTATTAGAATATTTAACGATGAAGATAGATGGAAATTATATAACACCAACAATAAGCAAAAATGCTGCAGTTTTTACTGTACCAGATTCAGTAAGCATTTCTGGCTCCGCAAATGATGGAAGCATAAAAGCTATTGATAATTATATATATATCACATTGACTTTGAATGTGCCGTCAGTATATAAACTTAAGGCAAATGACTATAAAACATTGTCATTAGATATAGTAAATCTATAAATAGGAAGGATTTTATTAAATGGTTTTTAATTTCATTGATAAAAACAATGTTGGTTCTACAATAAAAAATAATGGTAGTACCCAAACTAAGAAACAGCCAGTAATCGGAACGCTTTTTTCATGTGTGAAAGACGCCGTCCCAGAAACCGCACCTGCATATTATTTTTACTACGTAAGAGAAGAAAATAAATTATACGCAGGACAGGGTAGTAATAAGCCACTAAAAGAAATAACCACAGGCTCTGGAGATTCTTCTGGCACCCCTGGAACATCAGTAGATCTGAGTAATTACGCAACTAATGATAGTGTAACTGCTGAGATCGATGCTGTAAAAGCCCTTATTCCTGACATTAAGGAATACATGAAAACGACTGACGTAAGAGCAGCATTAAATCTCAAAGCAGATGCTGATAATGTTTACGACAAAGAAACTGTAGACAGATTAATAAATGAAATTAAATCTGGTACTGTTGACATGGATTTGTACGTCAAGAAAGAGGACGCAGATAGACTCTATGCTGCAGTAGACCACGTTCATGATGACGTATATACAAAAACACAGACTGATAGTCAAATTAGCGCAGCTATAGCACAAGCTGAGCTTAATGGCGGAAGCGGAGAAGGTGTAGATTTATCTGGCTTCTTAAAAACTGCAGATGCAGAAAATACATATTTAAAGAAAACAGATGCCCTTACATCAGACACAGTACAGTCTATGATTGACGAAGCAGGACATCTTACAAGTGCTGACATCTCTGGTTTTATCACTAAAGAAACAGCAGATGCAACATATCAACAGATAGGTGACTACACGGATAGAGATACCGTTCAAAGTATGATCGATAATGCTGGGCATCTTACTGCAACAGATCTTGATAGCATTAAAACAGATGTCAGAAACTTAAAGCAGGATGTAAACACTGCAAAGGCCGATATTGCAAAAGCAAAAGAAGATATCACTGCTGTAGAAAATTCAGCAGCAACCGCAACTGCGAAGGCAGACGCTGCGAAAGAAGCAGCTGATACCGCAAAGCAGACTGCAGAAGCGGCTAAGGCAAAAGCAGAACAGGCAGAGACCACAGCTAATTCTGCAACAGCAAAAGCCGATGCAGCTCAGACTACTGCCAATGAAGCTAAGACAAAAGCAGAAGCCAATGCCGGTGAAATCAATACCATAAAAGCAAATATATCTACAATGCAAACTACATTGAACGATACCAAAACAACTGCAGATGCCGCAAAAGAACTGGCTGAATCAAATAAGACCAGTCTTGAAAATTTTGTAACTAAAGACGCAGTAAAAGAACTCGTTAAGCAATACATGAAAGAATTGTCCGACGGTGGAAGCTCAGGTGGCGAAGACAGTTCCGGAGATAATACACCAGTGACTCCAGCTGAACCAGGTGAGTTAAAAACACTTAGAGTTCCAAAAGCAAATAGCGATGGAATATGCTTAAGCAGCCTCGGAATTGAATTCACAGAACAAGATATAATTGACGGAAAACTTCATTGCTATGTAATGCCAGGAACAAAGAGCGCTATAGATGATTATGTTGCGAAAAACTATCCTGATGGATTAGAGATACCAATGTGCTTTGATTCAACCAAGGGAAATGCAGAAACACAAGCATACGATAAAATATGGTCAGATAATCACTTAGAAACCCCTGGTTGGATTTATGGAATCTTATCCTCTACAGGCAGTGAAGATGTATATGACACGCTCGATATGATGGGACACACTATTGTTTCTGAATGGACCATCGGCGTTCGCTTAGATGCATAATAAACAAAAGTTGGTGTAACTAATGGCATATCAGGCTGAGAATGAAATACTAACGCAAGACATCATACAAAAACTACAGGCTGATATTGTATCTATTGACACAGCTACAAATCCGGCAATAAAAAAAATAAACAGCAGATTCAGTCCGTCAAAAAAATATATATTAACGACAAGCCTTACCAAAATAACTCCAGCAATAAACGCATTAAGTAAGGCTCAAGATGACTTAGAAATATCGTTAAACGAGTCAGTTGAATCTGTTTTTAATTTTGTCGGAAATGTGTCTTCGGATATAGAGTTAAGAAATAAATTTGAAGAATATATAAAGAGTCACACAAGCGTAACAGATATAACAATAATAAATATCATAGTAGAAATAATTAACAGACTTTCCGTTGTTGAAAAATTCTCAGCAGATGATTATGAAGATGAATTTGAAGTTGGAGAAAATGAAACAATGTCTGTATTCTCACTTACACATAAACCAATAGGCAAAGTAAGATTCTTTATAGATGGAGTAAGGTATTTTTCAAATTACTATGAATACAAACCTGAAAATAACACTGTTATATGGCTTGGAACAGTAGACAATATGGGAAAAGACAAAGGGTTTGAAATATCAGATAGTACCGTAGTAATAGAGTATGACTATGACAAGTCTAAAGAAGAAACATAACATAAATTATTTCAAAGGAGATTTTCTACATGAGCAAGATTAAAATTAAAGCCATTAAAGGTTTAGAGGAATTAATTGATGGCCAGATTTCAGGGATGAAAACACAGCTTGAAGAACTCGTAAAAAAACATGCCGATCTTGAAAAAGAAGTAGAGAGAGTTGGAATGTTTGCAGAGGATGATTTTAAAGATACCTTTGTTGTTGGAACAGAAGCAACACAAGATACATTTGTACTTACTCACAAACCTGTCGGAGAAATAAGACTGTTTGTCGATGGCGTAAGATACTTTGAAGATTGCTATACAGTGAATAAAGAAACAAAGACTGTTACTTGGAAAGGTACAGATGTAACTCTTGGAGATGGTAATGGCTTTGAGCTTCAGGACAATACTGTAGTTATTGAATATGACTACAACAAAAAAGAAGAGGAAGCAGCCGATAAAAATACTGAAGAAGAAACAGGCGGCAGCCATACTGAAGAAACAACCGAAGATCCTCAACATCAAGTATAAATAAAAAGATTGAACTATTATGACAGCGAAAAAGATTCATGCAAACATGATACACTGTGAGTCGCTGAAAAATGCCATAAATTATGATACAAGAACGCAAAAAGAAATACTGTTTTCTTTCCCATTTATAGATAATGGAGTAATTGGCCCAACAGCTAAATTTTCTTGGGACGGTACTGTAAAAAACATTGATGCGTACTGTAATAAACCAGGTGAAGAAAACACTGTAATTGATATAGAAATAATATCAGACGAAGACTTTAAAAACGGTAATAATTCATGGCATTCAATCTTTACAAGTGATAAAAAACTTGTCATAGATGCAAATAATATTGTTCAAAATTCTTCATATGAAGTAGAAAATATTGATATAAAGAAAAATTCCCTGTTTCGAGTTAATTTCCTTGAGACAGGGAAAAAGTCAATAATAGACAACACAAGAATACAAGGACTCACAGTCCAGATAAATATTGATATAAAAGACTAATACGTAGGAGTGACATTTAACATGGCAGCACCAATAGTAAGTTGGACAGAAAAAGATGGCGAAACACCAGTAACTGAATGGAGAATGGGTAAGATTAATGCAGGCGAAGCTGCTCCATCAAAAACATTCCTGATTTGGAATAACAAGGGTGGAGAAGAAGATGTTTCTGATATGCAGGACACTCAGATAACAACTACAGACGGAGTCGGAGACGAACTTGATGTTGTTGCTGAAAAGTGGACATACGTACAATGTTTCCCAAAAGATTCTTCATTTGTTCAGGTTGGCGGAGATACTATGCATATGATTCAGGCCAGCGGAAACGATTCTACTGGGCAGGCTATAAGCGACGGAATCATCAAAGGCACCGCAAACGGCGGCTTACAAACCGATACTACAAACTATGCAAAAGTAGAGGCTTATGTTAATCCAAGCCTCAATGCGCCTGCCGGGCTTAGACAGTATTACACAAGAATAGTGTTCTACTATACCTGATATTTATGATTGGAGCGAGCAATCATTATGACAGAATATACTTTCAACAAAATAAATCCATACTCGCCAGTCGATACACAAAAATTTATATGGCTTGCAGAATACTTCGACAACACAGGACTACCTGAGATAGACTGCGACACCAAGAAAGAAAATAGGTTTTCAGAGATAGACAAAAGAAAGCTGACTCATTTTGGCATTATTGGCAACAACAATAAGCTAAAGTTTGCAGCAAGCAATGGGATGTTCAGCTTCAACGGAAAGTTGTACAGCATAGCTTTTAAGGATAAAGAATCAGGTATCGAATATGTGCTATCTGGGAACAGCATTTGCGACGCAAGCGACATAATAAGCTATAAGAAGGCTCATGCCGATATGGTAGTTAAGGGCAGAAACGCCAGAAAGGTCTATACGGCTAATACTATAATAGACGCTTTTTACTTTGGTTACAAAAACCAAATGACGTTTGCTGATGGCTTTAATATATTCTTCAAGCCTATAGTATGTATACCCATAAATGGCTGTCCTTATATCGAAATAAATATCACTGGCGGAGACAACAAGGCTGGCGACTTGATTGTGCGCAAGAACGGCAAGATAGTTGACAGCATCAAAACCTCAATTATAAAAGACATAGCCATGAAACTTAACTGGAAAATTAGATAGAAGGGGGAGAATGACTCTTGTCTCTGAGCAAGATACTTAACGTTGATTTTTCAAACACTAATCCGTGGCATAAGAGCAAAAAGGATATTACCGTAACAGTAGACATTCTTCTCCCTGAATTCAAAAAATGTCTGATCAAGGCTGTTCTTTCTTCAGCTGATGCAAGAAAGAAAAAGGATGGCAATAGCGACATTGTTATTTACGAGGAATCTACGTACACGGACGCAGCAAAGAGAATATTCTCCATACAGCGTAAACTGCTTGGTGTAGGGGTGAACAGGGTAGTAGTGTCCGTCGTTGACGAAGACGATCCTCATGATGCTTCCAGCTATGAAGAGACAATTACTGTGGAGGACAGGGACACTTTCTCCATCAAAAGGACATTCAAAAATAGTAGCGAATACATTATTACTGGAGAACTGGACATGGACAATGTCGGCAGTCTGCATACAAATGCCAATGGGATGGAATCTGGTGTAGCTATTCCAAAGAACCATATAGAAATGGATGGAAGATGCTCGATAAAAACTGTAAACATAGATGGGGACGATGACGAAAACAAAAAAACGTTGTTGGAACAGGACTATAGCTATGTGCAGGATCACTATGATTATGTCGTTTACAAGTATCCAATCGGAAAGTACATGGAGTATGAATCAATAGATGACATAACATTAATTGACAGGAGGTCGGAGTAATGGCACTTGGGTACTTTGGCGGAGGAAGAGGCACGATCGTTTCTCCGTTTTTAATAGAAGATGCTTTTGACCTAGATGCTATACGTCACAATATTTATAATGGCAAATGCTATCGACTCGTAAATAATATAAACCTCTGCGAGCTTCCAAATTACGACGAAAAAGGCTGGACGCCAATAGAATACTTTAACGGATATATAGACGGCAATTTCCACAGCATATACAATCTATATATAGATTCAAATGACACGCATACAGGATTTATAAAACACCTGGCGTATGGAACAATCACGTATTATAAACTCATCGAAAACCTAAATATAGAAAATGCCGAGATACATGGAAGGGGTATATCAGCAATATTGGCTGGAATGTTAACTCCATATAATACTGACGGTTCAAGATATGAATATTCGTATGTATTTAATGGAGTAACTGTAAATGGAAAAGTATACGGCAATAATATAGGCGGATTAATAGGTGAGCTTAACCACGGCAGTCAGCATATAACATTAATGAAGAACTGCCATGTAGGTGTAGAGGCGCATCCCGCCGGTAAAAACTGCAGCGTTGGCCTCGTCTGCGGCATCGATAGAAAGTCCGTCAATTCAAGTGGTTATAATTGCTACATTTATGATTCCGTGGTTGTTGGAGATGTGATTCAAGAAGATGTAGATAATACGCCAGTCATCAAGATAGGAAAAAATGATATATTTAGTGGCTACAACATTACGCCGACATATTCCAATTGTTACTGCAACAAGTTGAATTATGACCAACAAACACCAAACGGAATAAAAGTTCTTGACGGCAACCATCTATACGATCAGGCATCATATTCTGGACTTGTTGACAATAAGGCGTACAAACTTGACGGAAGATACAATCAATCTAAGGAGCTTGATGAACGATATTGGGTATTCAAGCACAACAAGATACCTGACCTATTCTTTACAGATAATAATAATAATAATAATAATAATAATATACGCATCAAAGACAAGTTCTATAGCTATGACGAGCCAAGTAGTAGTTTTATAGAGATAAATACACCTGATCTCTTGGATTCCGACGAAGCAAACAGGCATAGAATAAAGGATTTTAATGTAATAAATACTGATGCGTACATAAGGCTACTGGACAAGTTCAGAGACGAAGATTTAAGCGGAAAAGCGTTTATATACAACTCAAAAAAAAGCCCATTAAAATTTACTACTGTGGCAGTACCTGAAAAATTTACGTTGAGCAAGGATACTGACGTAACATTAAAAAACAATAAAGAAGTTCAGAGAAAGACGTTCTATTTTGAGTCAGACCTAGTCAACGAGTTTTCTTTGTATAACAGAAGAAGCGATATCGCAACGGAGGAGGTGAGCAACAATGGCTAATGGAATGTTTGCTGGCGGGGTAGGAACAGAAGACAATCCATATCTTATAGAGGATATAGAGGACTTGAACGCCATAAGAAATAACTTAGGCGCTTACTACAGGCTGATAAGCAATATCAACATGAACATATATCCATATAACGAGGGAGCTGGCTGGGATCCAATAGACGGATTCTATGGAACCCTTGACGGTGATGGATATATCATCTCTAACTTGTATATAAATAGACCAGATAGGGATGGAGTCGGCCTGTTCGGAATGACTCCAAGAACATCACGCACAAGGCGCGTAGATTTTTTCAAGAACATCATTCTTGAAAATGTAAATATAACAGGAAGGGATCGTGTTGCTGCTCTGCTTGGTGATTATAATTCTATGTATTTCAATAACATTGGTAGCTCAAGTGCTGTTGGTACAAAAATATACAACATATTCATATCTGGCTCGATAATGGGAAGAAAATATGTAGCCACTACCATAACTACTACTAGCAATAGTTCTTATTATCATTTTTATCATGTAGCGCATCTTCGAAACGTCATTGCAATATGCGACATAACAAGCGATGATAAATTGTCAGTAACGGTATATTCGTGCACCCATAAAGATAATTATCATGAATATTGTGGAATTTTTCTTTTTAACTGCATCTCAATTTGTAATGCACACGCAAAAGACTCAAAAGTTCTTGATGATTATTTAGTACATAGCAACTGCTATTATCTTAATGATAGCATAGCGCCTGGACAATACATATCATCATCCTTTATGAAAGGATTATCACAAAAAGAAATGTATTCCAAAAGCTACAAAATGTTCTCTGAGCTTATAGAGGCAAAGACTACCTCCGGGTACAACTTCTTTGAATTCAACTATGGATGCCCTCCTACATACAACCATAAAAGACATAAGTCAGTATTGATAGAATACGATAACAAATATCATTGTTATAACCATAAAAACAATAAATGGGTAGAACTTAATGATAGCGATCCGATTTATCTTGCCAACAATTCAATTGAAGGTCTTGATATAATTCCCAACACCTCATGGGACGAGATAAATGGTAAGAACCCAAAGATCGTAAACATAGTACCGCAGGTAGATAAATACGTTAAGAATACTGACAGTCTGGAATTAGCATACAGCGACGTTGACAGTGCGACATTAAATTCTGCCGATAAATGTATTGCACGGACAAAAATAACACTAGATAACAATAAATTCTTAGAGCAAATAGATATATAACCTACAGGAGAGGAGGAATTATTTTTGGCTAACGGTAATTTTGGCGGCGGCGACGGAACATCATCTTCTCCTTATCTTATCGAGGATGTTGACGACCTAGTGAATATTAAGAAGTATCCTACGTCATACTTCAAACTTGTATCAAACATCAATCTTGGCATTTACCCGTATAACGAGTATCGCGGATGGACACCGATAAAAGATTTCAGCGGTAGGCTGGACGGAAACAACAAGAAGATAGTAAACTTGTATATTAACGATCCTGACAACTCTGGTTTAGGGCTGTTTGGAAGGATAAACCTTGATGACGGCAACAAGTCAATGAGATTTCAGGTTTCAAACCTCACTATGGAAAATGTAGACATAAGGGGAAAAAACTCTGTTGGAGCTGTAGCTGGTTCAGTTGACTTCAATCTGGCAACGGAAAGGAATACACATGAGGCGGCATTTTTCAATAATGTCGCCGTCTCCGGAAAGATAAGTGCATATGGACAGCGTATTGGCGGTATAACTGGAGCCGTACAGAACACAGATAATAGTGGTGAAAAAACATTCATTATCGCATACAACTGTCTATCTAGAATCAATGTAAATCTCATGCAGTCAACATGCACCTACATTTCCCAGCTTGTTGGTGTTTCCTTGTATGGTAATAATTTATATACGTCAAACGTTATAAGCAACAAATACGTATATGAAAATTGTGTTGGGTGTGGGACATTAACAAAAAATACATTTAATCCGTCATTTGTCGGTGATATAAGCTTGCAGAGTTACTGCTCTAAAGGAAACCTAACAATAAATAGCTACGTGGATAAATCTGTATGGAACAGTAGCTGGAACTACAACAAACCTACATTGTTGACATCAGAAGAGATGAAAAAGAAGGAAAGTTTTTCCTTGTTAGGCGATTGCCTTAATGATGACGGATTTCCTATATGGACAATAAGCAACGGCAAATATCCTGAGCTTTATCATGAATCTTCTGACTACATGTTTATTTTTAATGGTAGCTACGTAATATATGAACCGACAGGCGGCAGATGGACAAAGATATCCGACGAGGATCCAACCCAGCAAATGGCACAGAAATACGGAATGAAGAATCTAAACTATATTCCATCAGCAGCATGGAAGAAGCTTGAAAATTCGTCTGATGCCTATATATTTAATGTATGCGATAAGTTTGGCGCGACAACACAAGAAACCGCTGAAGACGTATTTGTAGCTGGCGAGACCAAGGCAAATACTAAGATTTTTAAGGCTAGGATTTCAATGGAGCGATTTGATGGCTCATTGTCTTCTGTGTGCCGCTAGACATAAATACAAAGTAAAAGGAGACTTTCGATGGCTAATGGCAATTTTGGTGGCGGAAATGGTACAAAATCAAATCCGTACCTCATAGATGACGGAGTAGATCTGTGCAATGTAAGCAGCTTTCCGTCAGCTTATTTTAAGCTCACAAGAAACATAAATCTTGGAGTACATCCATTCAATACCGAAAAAGGCTGGAATCCAATACGCAACTTCTCAGGTATTTTAGACGGAAACGGAAAAAAGATTTCAAACTTGTATATAAACAGGCTGACAGATGACAATGTGGGGTTGTTCGCCAATCTCACGAATGACAACAGTGGCATTTTGAAGGTGAAGAACCTATTTGTTGAAAATGCCGATATACATGCCCACAACAACGTAGGTGTTATTGCTGGCAACATAGAAAATGCGCAAACATCAGGCTCAATCAATACCGTGTTCATTGAGAATTGTAAGGTGTCAGGCAAGGTAGCTGGCTATTCATATGTTGGAGGCGTAGCGGGAAGGGTATCACAAGACACGAATACCTCTGCTAACGTACACACAATTACCAGTTATGTGGTTACGGTCATGAAAAACGTATATGTAGATACGAAAATCTATGCCGACAATAACAACGACAATTTTGGCGGAGTTGTAGGAGGCTGGAATAACATATACAGCTTAGGCAATGAGCCACCAAAGATGGAAAATGTTTTGTCTGTGTCAACGTTCGATAAGAAAATACAAAGCCAGGAAGACTTGTCATTCCAACCAGCGGCTTTTGGATGCGACAAGAACAACAAAAAAATGACTAAATGTTATTACGACAGCGAGAAATGGAAAAGCAATTCGATTGCAAAAGGCTCTGTCGGACTTGCTGCCGATAAATTGTACAAAGACAATGAAGCTGGATTTCATAATATAGTTGACAACAATGCAAATGCTGTATGGGGGATACGGAAAGACAACTATCCAGACCTAACCACATTTAACAATAAACATATACTGATCAAATCAAACGAATCTTATTATAAACATAAGAATGGTGTATGGGAAAAAGTTTTTGACCGTCTCCCAACCATCGACGAAGCAGAGGAAAACGGAATGACCAGCAACGATGTAAGAGATCTTGGTCTTGCCGAGTGGAACAGTTTCCTGACTGAGCACAGAGGAGAAGATGTATCAGTCATTTCTTTTGAAAACTATTCAGAAGGGACCAACATAAGCGAAAGACTCAATAGGGTTGGTTCCATTGATCAAGCAGAGAGCGATTCCAGGGGTAAGAACCTGTTCAAGACCAGCTTCAATTTTGACGATCTCGGTTCCAATATTATCTATATTTGCAAAGGAGAGATATAACTCATGGCTAACGGAGTATTTACAAAGGGCGACGGAACGACCTTGAATCCATACATCATAGAGGATGAATATGATTTGGACAAAGTGCGCGAAGATCCATCAGCCAACTATTCCATAATCAAGAATATCGACGTATTAAATATCTGCAACAAGAATGGTGCAGAAGGTTGGGAGCCAATAGCTGATTTCAGCGGTATACTTGAAGGAAACGGCCACATAATCAAGAACCTCACGATAAACAGAACATCAGATGACAGCGTAGGTTTGTTTTCATCCATACGCGGTGGCGCAATAATAAATCTTGGCATCAGAAACGCTACCATATCCGGTAATGACTATGTAGGTGGCCTTGTAGGTTCTATGTCTGCTAATGATGACCTTATTGAAAACTGCTTTGTAACTGGTTCAATCATCGGCAACAACTATTCTGGCGGAATAGTTGGCAGTTTTACAAGCGGAACGATAATCAATTCATTTGCAGAGGGCACCGTAACATCAACATATTATTGCGGCGGTATTGCTGGCTATATGTATGGAACAAATGCCTACATAAAGAATTCTTATGCGGCATGCACCTGTAACTCCAATAATACTTCGGGCATTAAGGGGCTTGCCTCATATGTAAGTAGCTTTGTAGGAAATATAATAAATTCTTTTTATGACAATACATTATGCTTCAATGATACTACATCAGAAGGAAAGCTTTCCACGCAGGATATGAAGAAGGAATCAACTTTTACTTCATGGAAGAACCAGTATTACAGCTTCGACAAACCAGTATGGGTATTCAAGAATGACAGCTATCCTCAACTCTACTACCTTGAGAATACGAAATACGTGGTATTTGTCAATAATGAGTACAAGGCATTCAAGGACAACGCATGGAACACCGTTTCAAAAACATTCCCAGACGAAGCATCGTTTGAGACTCACGGAATGACAGATCTTGAACTTTCTGAGATTCCGAGATACAAGTGGAATGAGCTGAGACAGTACAAGACTTTTGAGCTGATTGCAAGTACGGACAAATTCGCGATAGAGAGAAAGACCATACGCAAGAAGATGGAAGTTGACTCACAGTATGCCTCATGCGTGGTGTTAAAAGCGGAACTGAATCTTGACCAGATAGGCGATTCCATTAATAGGATAAGGATAGTACATTAATTAGGGGGAATTTTTATGGCAAATGGAATTCTCTCAGGCAATGGCAACTACAACAATCCGTATTTGATCGAAGACGCAAAAGATCTAGACTATATCCGCAACATAGCATCCAGCTCAAGAGGAATAACGTTCAAGCTCACAAATGATATAGACATGAATGTAGAGCCGTACAATACCGGCAAGGGATGGACTCCAATACCATCATTTATGGGGACATTAGACGGCGATGGTCACGCAATAAAGCATCTATACATCAATGATCT
>NFZD01000024.1_pt1 | contig 14547 bp, 9 predicted proteins | sample 1095381 | NCBI WGS metagenome assembly NFZD01 (sample SAMN03609891, study PRJNA323583) | gut metagenome | isolation source: feces | host: Rattus norvegicus | place: Denmark: Riget | collected 2013 | reverse complement strand
GAGCAGCGGCGGCGCAAGAGTGGCGACGGGACTGGCTGGCGGCGGACGCATCGACGTGGAGCGTGAGCAGGACGGCAAGCACTTCAACGCCGAATACGACCCCACACGCCGGGGATATGTGGAGCATCCCACCGTCATCGTGGGCGAGGGTCCCATGGGACAGAGCCGTGAATGGGTGGCAAGCAACGCCGCCCTGAGCAATCCCACCGTGGCTCCCATCATCGACCTCATCGACAAGGCGCAGCAGGCGGGCACAGTGCGCACGCTCGACATGCGCAAGCTCATGGTGAAGCAGGTGGTGGGCAGGGAAACAGGAGGCGCAATAGTCACCACTCCACCCTCATCACTCCCCACTCAACACTCCCCACTCCACACTCAAAACTCCACACTGCCCGCTCAGACCCTCATCGACCTGACGGCAGCCATCAAGGAACTAAACGACAAGGGCGTGCGCTCATACGTGGCGCTCGATGACTTCGACGCACAGCAGCAGCGCAGGGCACAGGCAAGAAAAATAGGTAGCAAGATATGAAAATCACAAATCTGAAAAAAGACAAGCAGTTCCAGCTTGAGCCGGGAGCGCAGCTGGAGATAGAACGCACGAATCCCTTCTTCAACGACTACGGCGAGCAGTCGGTGCCCATGGACATCCCGGCATCGCCGCACAACTGTCTGCTGCTCGACTATCCCGAGCAGTTCGGCCACAGGGGGAAGGCGCAACCCATAGACGTGCATATACAGGACGGCGAGTACTCATCGGCATGCCGCATGGCAGTGCTGTCGGCACAGAGGGAAGGCACGCTGTCGGTGAACTTCTACATGAACGACGGCTCGTTTTACTCCAGGATCCAGAACGTGAGGCTGAAGGACATCTTCGGCGACGAGAAGGTGGCGGGTGTGAACACCGTGGACCAGGCAATCAGCTTCTGCCGCACGCTCAGGGCGAACAACGACGAGAGGTTCGCATGCTTCCCTGTGCTCGTCACTGATGACTCGGGCATGGACACAGGCGCGAACTACAAGGTCATCAACGGCTTCGGCAAGGACGACCCCTCATACGGTTTCCTTACCTCAGCAGACACGGGCAGCGACTTCTTCGGCGCCACGGAAAGGACGGAATATCTGGACGGCAAGCCTATCAGACTGAGTAAGGGCTACTACATATCGCCATTCATCCGTGCGAACTACCTGCTGCGGAGGGTGTTCCAATACTTCGGCTACACGATGGAGGAGAACTTCTTCACCCAGACGCTGCCGTTCTCGAAGATGGTGGTGGTGAACAACGTGATCGACACCATCGTCAACGGCTACATCAAGCTCGCCGACCTCGTGCCAGAGGTGACGGTGGGTGAATACATCAACATGTACCGCAAGCGGTTCTGCTGTGAGTTCGTGGCCAACGAGGGCAAGCGCACGGTGTCGCTGAAGCTCTTCAAGGACATACTGAATCCGGAGACAGCCGCCGACCTCTCGAAGTGTCTCATCGGAAAACCGACATTCTCATTCAACCAGAGCGGCGACTTCAAGCGTGTGGTGCTGAAGACCGAAGAGAAGGTGGCGAGCGACGTGGAGGACGGATATGACAACATCAAGGACCTGATGAAGCAGGACGTGGAATATTTTCTCGAGACCGACGGCTCGATATGCAAGGCGGGTTACTGCTACAAGTTCTTCGGAATGAACTTCTACGAGATACACACCAAGGTGGGTGAGTCGTCGATGGACTACAACACAGGCGAGGACGGAATGGACGAGGAGGAGATAACCTGCCCCGACGTGATGCCCGAGCTGCGCCCGCTGGTGATAACGCCAGCGGCGGGCGAGTCACTTGCCATGACCGACGGCTCGTGGCTGTATGTGGGCGATTATCGCACGCTGAACTCTAAGATCGTAATGGATGCCGCGTCGGAGTCACAGGAAAACACGGAGGAAGCGGACAAGCAATATCTCATGCTCGCCTTCCCGGTCAACACCGAACTGGGCACGGCGTGCGGCACGACAAGCGAATACATGCCGACCACAACACTCTTCTCGTCGCTCATCGGCAACATCACCCAACTATGGGACTACAGCCTTCACTTCTATGGCGAGCGCGGAATATACGAGCGCTTCTGGCGCGACTACGACAACCTGATGCGCAACGGACTGCAGAAGGTGAAGGCGAAGCTGCTGCTCACCCAGACGCAGAAGCAGAACCTGCCGGCGCATGAGCTGGTGTTCATTGGTGGTGTGGCGATGTTCTTCGACAAGCTGAAGTTTACGCTCGGCGAAGCCTCGGAGCCGCAGGAGAGCGAGCTGCTGACCGCCTCGATAGAGCCGCCGGCAAACTATGCCCCCACACCTGGGGAGATGTTCAAGCGCTCGAGCTCATACTACTGGCTCGCGAAATCGGAGATTACGGAGATGTCAAAAAGCGAATACGAAAACGCCGGGGACAAGGAGGCGAACTTCACGGTGGTATATCCCCTGAGACCATCGGCAGAATACACAGGCAAGAGGATGTATGTGCAGACATCGGCGAAGAAGCGTCCCAATGGCGTCAACGGATGGGGTGTCACTCTCTTTGAATATATGCACATCACATTCTGGCTCGAGTGTCTGCCGAGGTGATGTCCTTTGCCTCCATAATATATATATGTATATTTGCAATAGAAAAATGAAATACCCATGGAGATACTGAATTTTCCCTCATCGCCGGTGCTGACCGGCAATATGCAGAAGGTGGTGGTGTCAACCTCCAACGAGATTGCCTTCGTGCTGAAGACCGGCACGCAGACAATAGTGGAGCACAGCTACAAGCCTAACGCCGCCAGCAGGATAGAGATAGACCTGAAGTCCATCATCATGCCGCTGCTCGAGTTCAAACTGAGCAACGTCACCACGGCATACCAGCAGCCGGACATCATGAAGGAGTTCACGGTGAGCATATCGGAAATCGTCAACGGCACCCAGGGCACAGCCACGACGCGCTCGTTCAAGGCGCTACGCGGTGGTGTGGATGACATGGCGGAGACCACTGCGAACTTCCTGAAGGCGAACTTCCTGACGTGGCAGCCCAACGTGAAGGGCGTGACATACTACACGCCCGAGTTCCTGACCTACTATGCCGCCGAGGCGGTGACGATGAAGGCTACGGTGCACCTCGACGGCGGTACCACCAAGGACATCATCATCGCCACACTAACGACGGGAAAAGTGTGGACCGTACCCGTAGGTTACGCCGTCATCAAGGCGAAGGTGGAGGGCACGCCGCTCTTTTATGACGTATGGATCGAGAACGCCGCGGGCAACCGTCTGACATACCTGCAGCGCTATTATGCCGAGAATATGAAGTCGGTGAACGAGGACTGGGTGCTGTTCGAGAATTCCCTGGGCGGCATCGACACCTTCAGAGCCTACGGCAACACCGAGCACACGGCAGAGCATACGCATAATATCGCCGAGATAGACGAGGACTCGCAGGAGTACCGCGTCGATACCAACCGCACGCATAACAAGAACACAGGCTACCTCGACAAGAAGGAGCGCGTGTGGCTGCTCGATTTCTTCCCATCGACGGGCAAGTACATATACACCGGACAGCACCTCAGGCGCATAGTGGTGACGGAAAGCGACGTCACATACACGGCGAAGGAACTGCCCAGCAGCTACACGTTCAAATATAAGTATGCCGACGCCCGGCCATACCTGAACATTCCACGTACTGACACCCCTCAGGACGTGATGAACATCAGCGCCCCCGACCTCGGGTCTTTTACGATAGCCCCTCGCTTAGTTGAGTTCCCTCGCCAGACTCTTAGCGAAGGGGCACTATTCCCTGTCCAGGATCCCAACAGCGAGGGTTGGGGTGTCACTTCATTCGGTGAACTGCTCACCTACATCAAGGAGCAAATCGAGGGAGGTTACCAGGACGACGGCTCTGTCGGCCACACACACGCGAACATCACACTGCTGAATGCCCTCTCACTACTCAAGGACTACCTGATGGTGCAGGGCAAGAAAATCTCCGCAGGATATGCCGACAAGGCTGGAGACCTCACCGCCGACAGCTCTGTCTATAATAAGTTCGTCCGCAAGGACGTGGATGACACCGTCGCAGGTACTATAAGATTCTTGCGTGAACAGCACCTACAGGGTGGAGCTAAGTTCGGAAAGAGTTTCGTCCCCGGACTCTACGGAATAGGTGGTAGGATAGATGGTGATGGCTACGGAGAACTCAGAGGTCTGCGTTTGTGGGAGTGGTTGGAAGTCCCAGAGATACGCTATAACCGTGTTCAGTACGTCCTTGGTTTAGGTATCAGAGCAGTCGGAGGTGGCATCATAGAGAGTGTTGTCATAGACACCACTACAGACTCAGACGGAAACACAGTGAACACCATGACTGGCGGTGTCTATCTCAAACTAGAGGACGGAGAGTACGGAGCAGTAGATGTCGATGATATGCACATGGGATTATGGCACGACATGGATGGAGGCAATGCTACAGCCAACACAGACAACAAGAAGGGCATCTTCGAAATGCGTGGCTTCAAGACATCCTACTTCCGTGTCACTGAAATCCCTGCTACAGACCCAGAGGGTAAGGACAACAGCGACCAACATTATTTCCGCTACGTCCTCAGACCACTGAATGACGGAGGTAATGGTGTTCATCCATTCGACATGATGCACTTCGGCTTGCGTGGTAACTTCACCAAGAAGGACAGGCAGAACTTCGTATATGAGACCACGGAGTACGAAATGAAGCTTACAGGTGTCAACACATGGACGTTCCAAGATTCCAACATCTACTACATCAGTGGTATTCTAGACGGATTCACGATGGAGTCCATTGCAGAGGACGGAAGCACCTACATCAAGCATTTCAGCGGTTACGGCTCTGTCCTAGGTAATGCCTACATCTACGGAACCATAGACCAGTTCGAGAGAGCAGCCGTAAGGATGGAGATAGACACACAGGGCATGAGAGACCTAGCCTTCGGAGAGTCTGTACTTATGACCTGTACTCTGAAAAAGGCTGGCTTCGATGTCACTGACAAGGTCACACGTTGGGAGATAACAAGAGACTCAGGAGACCCAGCGGAAGATGCAGCATGGGCACTCAAACCAAAGGTCAAGGCTTTCAACGGCAGCATGATGCTCTCGTTCACAGATACAGACAACGATTTAAGCTTGAAAGTTCCTGTCACAGCCTTCACGATAAAGGCATATCAGGATGAGACACAGGTGGCTGAAGCAATTTTATCAATTTAATAATTCACACGATGGAACAGAAAGTAGAATTTTTAAGAAGAATCAGTGACTCACTCAGAGGTTGGACCAACAACAACCCTGTAGTGAAGCGTGGTAACCTCATCTGCGTTTCCACCAAGGACGATGGTGTCTTTGACATCACGTTTATGGCTGACGGAAAGAGCTCGTTCCTCCAACAGCTTGACAACTGGAAGAATGGTATCTCCACGGACGGACAGGGACTGACAGAGGCAGAGCGTGAGCATCTAAGGGAAGCTCTCACTAAAGACGATCTCGGTGAGATAGAAGCCACACTGAAGAACTTGGTTGACCTTGTAGGTGAGGACACTGACGGAATCATCAACAAGTTCAACGAGATTGTAGCATTCCTAGCAGGTATTGCCGACAGCTCCACGCTTGAAGGCATCATAGGCGGTATCTCATCACAGATTTCCGCTCTCTCTGAACGTATAGACGATGTGGAAGGTAAGGTCAACGCAATAGACCTCACACCATTCGAGACATCTGAGCATGCTGCTGATACCTATCAGCCAAAGGGAAACTATCTCACTGAGCACCAAGACATCAGCGGCAAGGCTGATGCTGATGATGTTTACACCAAGACTGAGATTGATGAAAAGGGGTATCTTACGGAACACCAGTCTCTCGACAACTACTACACAAAGGAGCAGGTTAACGAGAAGATACCTACAACCTATGCCTTCGACAAGATGGAGAATATTGTAGTAGATGGTAAGACCTATACTGTGAAGGGCATCCTCACAGCTCTCTTGCCCTTGCTTGATGAGACAATAGCAGTTGTAAACCAGTAGTGCCATGGAGATAACAAGACAGAGACTTCGCAAGGTATTCGCTCCGCTCACGGCAGCTGTATCTATGAGGGTGCTGACAAGCGGCAGTCCCCTCACACAGGTATATACAGCAGATGCCAAGACGTATGAGCCTAACCGTGAGCTGACCCCCACTGTTATTGTCCCAGAGGTCACTCTTAGCACGACAGACCAGTCTCTTGAGAGTCCATACGGAAACTCCATGTTGGCAGGTATGACATGGTTCGCCAATGGTGTAGATATATCCAAGGTGACAGAGTTCAATGGCAAGTACACCATTCTCACAGCAGGAGCTACGAGAGGTGGAATCCAGATAAGTCTTAATGTGCCCAGCGAGAAGCAGTATGCCCTACACTTCGAGGGTATCATTGCAGACCCACGAACAGGTAACAATATCCCTATCAAGTCTGATACCGTTATCCTCAGCACGTCAGAGAAGTCTGAAAGCTCATTCTCTCTCTCGTCCTTGGAAGACCCCATACTCAGATATATGGCTGTCAAGGACAAACTGTTACTTTACGAACACAAGGTGTCTCACGGACTCATAGGTGGCAGTGCAGCAGAGCTAGCAGCAGCCAAGGCAGACGAGAACTCGTACCTCAGACGTGTTCCCCTTGCTCTCTACGAAGGTCCACAGCTCAGGACAGACTACACTGTCAAGCTGTATAGGATTGCAGCAGACAAGTCAGAGACAGAGATAAAGGTGTCTGACCAGAGTGAGGTCATCGCCATAGCTAAGGACGGAATCACTCTAGACCTTCGCATGGTTGCAAAGTCAGACTACATCGTCAAGGCTACAGCAGACGGAAAGGTTGTTGCGCAGTACCAGTTCTCAGTGAACAGGCTGTACCCTAATTATACTGTGCGTAACTCTAACGGAACAGACATAGCTCCTACAGACACCACTCGCTATGACAAGGCAATGGTTGATTGTGAGGGTAGCATAGTAGAGTGTCCCGGACTCTCTATCTACCTCATGTGGAAGACAACGTCCATGGCAGGTAAGACAGTTGCTCACAACGAGGGCGAAGCCACACTCTACAGCCTAGAGTCCACTGGTATCGGAAACACCTACGAGAACGACCAGATAGACCAGTTCATAGAGACTGAGTACAAGGACATTTACAAGATAGCAGTTAACGAGGATGGAAAATTCCTCACAAGTGATGGTAAAATCTTAATCTGTAACTGATATGAAGTATATACTATGCCCTATATCGAAAGCCATAGAAAACGGCTTCTCAAAGCTTGGTAGGATTACCAACGGAAAAGAACTATTCCTTAACGAGAAGGAGGTTATGAATGCTCCTGTTCTCAAAGGGACTCTCACAGCCAGAGCCAATACCCTAGGCGGCACGGTTCTCACAGATACAGAAGCAATGAAAGTTAAAAACATAGATGAAACATGGAAAATCTAAGCGCACAAGGAAGTATATCCATCAGACGTGTAAGGAACGGAGATACACTGTTCCTCTCGTTTACCACAAGTACTGCATTGTTCCAAGGTGTAGATAGTGTCAGCGGTGCTATCAGTCCAGACTGGACTGTTGCAGCCAATCAGCCTGTGATTACTCCAGAGGTCAATTCGGCAAAGGGCAACCCTGTCACTTTGTCTTACCACTCATGGAAGTATCTCGGTGTCACTCTAGCCTTCACTGGAGCCTCCATAGGCGATGGCTTCATCAAGGACTCTACAGGTAAGTTTGCCATTAACCCCACGACAGGAGCGTTGAAAATCATTACGAACCTAGCAAGCAAGACCAACTTCGCTAGCGACCTGCTCGAATACCAGTGTGTTGCAACCCTAGATGGTGTAGAGTACAACCTCTCCAAGTCTATAGAGGTGATGATTACCCAGTTCGGTGCATCGTCTTACGTTGGACTCCTTACAGCCACCACAGAGCAGCTCACTGCAACTAGTGTAAACACCACGATCACTGCAGAGCTTCGACAGGGAAAAGATGTTGTCGATTTCTATCCCAAGTGGTACAAGGGCGACCTCTCTACTTCATGGACTGGAAAGAACGGAAATAAGAGTCCAGTGGCTACAAGAGCAGATGTTGACGGCACAACGCTGTTCATCTGTGAGTTCTACAGAACCTCCACAGACACGACACCAGTGTTCAGAGCAGGTATCAGAATCATCGACACCCTAGATGATTTCCAAGTAGTGTTCGGCATAACCTCCACCAATAAGACTGTTGACGTTGGTCAGCCTGTGCAGGTCACAGGTAGGGTCATCAATATGCGTACCAACGCAGAGGTGACAGCAGACGGTACATGGAAGCTGAGTGTTATGAACACCAAGGACTGGAGCACTATACGAAGCACATCAGGCTTGAAGTCCAAAGGTGGCAATGTCATTACTATCTCAACGGCAGACACTGACAAAGACGGAGAGTACAACGATGTAGAGGTTGTAGGAAGTGTCACATGGACTGAATAGTTTTCAATCACAATATTAATCAAAAGTTAAGCATTATGGCAGATGTATTTAATTTAGGTAATGCGCCATCCGTCCCCTCTATGTTACAGACCAACTCTGTAATGGTGGAGATAGACGGTTCTATCAGACGCATCACGCTTGATGCCTTCATGACAGCCATTCAGACTGGCAGTCTCGACATCAAGCAGTACGGATGGGGTGTGCCCCTCAAACAGAATCAGTCCTCGCAGAACTGGGGACGTGTAGGTAATCTCGCTATGTGGGAAGCCTTCAAGAACGAAGTAGGACGTTATCAGCTGTCCCTCGATGGTTCCAAGATGTCTAAGCTGTCTAAAACCAACTCAGCATACCACGCTGACGGTACGGCAGTAGATGACACCAAGGGTAACATCATGGTCAGCGGTCCACGTCTTTACTACGATGTACGAGTAGATGCCACTACAGGCATCCCTGTGCTGTGGGGTTCGTTCAATCCTATCTCTAAGCACTACGTAGATGCACCTATCGATGCAGCCTACTGGGGATTTGTAGAGAGCGGAAAGCTTCGCTCTATCAGCGGAAAGGTTGCTACACGTAGTAACCAAATCAGAACATTCTGGAACTATGCCCAAGCCAACGGAGCTGACTATGGTCTCAGCAACTATGAGCGTTTCTTGAAGTATTTCTTCATGCTTAACCTGTTCGAGTTCGGTAATCCTAACGTACAGGAAAACATAGGATATGGCTGTGGAGGTGATGGTAACACTTGGGATGCAGTGAACAACACAGTCCTCACAGGTGCTACATCAGTCCTCGGTGATGCTTGCGGAGCTATAGACATTTCATCAGTAGCAGGAAATGCTAAGGCTTGTCGTGTATCAGAGTTTGGTGTAGAAGATGGCTACAACCTGTATTGGTTAATGGTACAGGGAATCTACTTCGGTAACTCTGAGAATGCAGCTCAGAATGGCAGCGAGGTATTCAGCTACAAGGGCAATCGCATGCCTACAGACGCTGAGCTTCAGACTCATCCTAATGGCGACTATCGTCAGTTCACACGTCCTATATCTTCTGATTGGATTAAGGAGATGATTTTCGGAGAGTTTATGGATATTATTCCTAAGACTCTTGGAGGTGGAGCAGGAAGCGGCAGCTACCTAGGTGACCACTCTTGGCACAACTCTACAGGTCAGTTGTGCCGTTGGGGTGGCATTGCGAGCTACGGCACGCGATGCGGTCTCGGCTGCTCGTACTCGGATAACGCTTTTTCGAGCTCGAACTCGGGCTACGGGGTGCGCCTTGCTTATTATGGCAAGCCACAAATCGTAGATGGAGCGCAGATGTAATCAAGGCTCAAATCATATTTCCCCCTGCCTGTACGCAAGGAAGGCAGGGGTGACACCAGAAAAGGCTCTTTGTGGAGAGTCTTAAAAATAAAATTTCAAATAATAGGTGGCGAGGAACTTTGTTGTGCCTTTGGGGTGGCAATGCGAACAACGGCACGCAGTGCGGTCTCGGCTACTCGAACTCGAATAACGCTTTTTCGAACACGAACTCGAACTACGGGGTGCGCCTAACTTATGACAGTAATCGTGAAGTGGAAAGTCTGAAAAGATACTACCACCTTGCGAGTTCCTCAAACCTTGGCTGTGCCAGAAATGGAAGTCAGCCAAAACACATCAGCGGTAGTGCCTATTGTGGTACACGGTGCGAGTAAGCCTAGCTGAAAGCTCCGAGCAGAGAAAATAAGCAACGATATGATAGCAGAATATTGGGTTAAGAAAATACTTAGTACAAAGAAGGCAAAGCACATCATGGATGCTCTGGCAGACAGGGACGTGCTAGAACAGGCGGCAGATGAGACCCTCCAGTCTGTCAGATGTAAGAGCCTAACCAGGGACATGATACTTGGTAAAGTGAAGCTTACGAAGGAAGAAAGGTTAAGGGTCGAGAAAGCACCATGGTATGTCAAGAAGTTCATAGTTCACAGAGAGCAGTGCCTTGACGAATTACAGAACATGGTTATTCTCCAGTTGGCAATTCCGATGCCATACAACGAGGTCATTCTGCATGCTGTTGACAAAGACAGAGAAATTTACCCAACACATTTCTATCCATGGAGTGTGCTTCTACACGCTATCAAGCTGTTCTTGGAGCCAATATCTGAAAAGATAGCCATTTACGACAGCTCTGCAGGTAGAAAGGGTAAAGGTCAGACCTTCGGAGTGGAACGAATGAAAAGCTTCATGAGAAGATATAATGAGTGTAAGGCATTCTGGAAAGGAGACTTTCGCAAGTTCTATCTCAGTATTCCACATGAAGTGATAATGAACACATTCAGACAGTATATCTCTGATGAATTGTTCTTGTCCTTCTTCGAGAGGAATGTTCTTAACTTCGAATCAGATGATGCCATCTTAGAGTTGCTACATGAAGAGATAGAGAAGAAAAAAAAGTATTGTCACTGGGCAAGCGATGTACCATTCAGGGAGTATGACAAGCGTGGCATCACTACAGGTAGTCCTATTTCCCAGATTATCGGCAACATGGTGAATACCAAAATCGACAGAGAAATGAAGGAAGTACAGAAAGTGAAAGGCTATCACAGGCATTGTGATGATACTTATGGACTTGCTCTCGATGTCGAGGAAGGATTCAAATATCTCAATGCTCTTGATGGAGTGTGTAACAAGAATGGAATAGTCTTAAAGGCATCCAGTTTTGCAGCACCGCTCAGAAACGAATTGTTAAACATAGACGGACGTGGCGCAGACTTTATGGGGTTTGTCTTTAGCCGTGATAATTGCAGGCTCAGGAAACGTAACAAGCTGCATTTCGCAAAGAAGATAGCAAAGGTAAAGTCTCGTAAGCGCAGACAGGAAATCCTCGCAGCCTATTGGGGTATAATGAAGTGGGGACGATGTAGGCATCTGTGGTACACCGTCACAAACAAGAATTATATGGCATTTAGCGATTTTGGAATTAATGGCAACAAGGAGATAAGCATCATAGACGGTAAGCGTTGCTTCAATGTGCAACCGACCACTCAGTCAGTGATACAGAATATCCCCATAACGGTTCTGGACTTCGAGGATGATTTAGTCATCAAGGGAAAGTCTGGACGATGCTCTGTTCTCATAAGTATGTCAGACGGAAGCAAGAAAAAGTTCATCACATCATCGACAGAGATGAGAGGACAGCTTAACGATGGTAGAAAACTGGAAGAGAGTGAAGAGTGGAAGAAGCTCGGCAAGAAATTCTTCCCACAACCGTCTGTTGTCAGATACAAGTCATTAGGTGGAAACAAAGGTACTTATTATTTGGAATAAAACTATGAAGAATTTTATGAATTTGAAGAATGGTGCGCCACAAGGTGGTATCTCCATTATCGTAGAGGCAGGACTTCTGCGTTTGTTCTTCGACTACAAGAAGGACGAGACTAAGCGTGTTGACATGGATGGCAAGGAGTATGTGGACGAAACCGCATACGTATGTGAGCTTGTAGAGGTACAGGCGCCACACACCTATCCACGTCTTATCTCAGCTATCGTTGACAGCAAGTACTCGACAGCAGACGTTACGGCAATCATCGCCAACCACGCTCTCGCCATGGACCCAGAAAGTCCCATCACAGACGATAAAAGGGAAGAGTACAAGCAAGACTACACCACATTCCAGAACTGGCGCTCACACGCAAAGGAAGTGGCGAATAACGTATTAAAACTCATCTAAACTCTAAGAGACATGGGACAGACATCGACACAGGGACATATAACCATCAAACGTCAGCGAAACGGCAAGGACGGTGATGACAGCATAAGGAGGTATCTTGTCATATCTCCTACGTGCCTAATCACAGACTCAGGAAAGACATCCTTTGAGGGTGGAAATACGATACATTGCGAGGTATGGTCTCAAGAGGGTGGAAAGAACCCCACTCAGAGCGGACTCGGTGATGCGTCAGTAGCCATCTACAAGGACAACGGAACGACCCCAGTAGTCACAAGAACAGGAACGTCTTTCGACTACACTGGAGCTGTTGCGTCTGCCTCTTCCTACACGTTCAAGCTTATGTATGGTGGTGCTTGTGTCGATGCTGTCACTGTCCCTGTTTACCAGAGAGGACAAAACGCAGTACGTCTGGACTTGGATAACGAGACAGACGTTATGCTCTATGACGAGAAGGGAAGCAGACTAGGCGGTGAGTTGGTATGTAATGCCAGACTCTATGAGGGCATGAACCTTGTAAACTTCTCTGGCTTCACTACTATCAAGGCAGAAGCTACAGGATGTTCCCTTAGTGGAACTACTAACAACACCTCATACTTCACAGTTAAGGTCAGTGCGCTGTCATCAGATAGTGCGTCAGTACTCATCACTGCAAAGTATCAAGACAAGACCTACACAGCCAAGTGGACCATCAAGAAGCTTGTCGGCAAGGACAAATACGAGATTGTCACTAATCCCACGGCAGTTAAGTATGACCCCAACTCAAAATCCTTCTCTAGCAATATCGTTGTCGATGTGTATAGAACGACACAGAACGGAGAGAGGAAGAAGCTTACGTCCTCAGATACTGGCTTCGCCCTAGTCTACAGCCTTGACAAGGGAGGTAGCTGGACCTCGATGAATCCTAGCGGCACGATCCAGTCAAGTTCGTTTGGTTCTGCCACTCAGGTTGACATCAAGTGTATCAACGGAAACACTGTGTTCGATTATGAGACAGTGCCAATTGTTACCACTGGTATCAATGGAACTAACGGAAAAGATGGAACCAGTGTAATGGCTCAGTATTCAGCCAACGGCAGTTCATGGCATTCGTCATTCCAGTCTGGAGACGTGTATATGAGAACGTCATCAGACGGAGGTAAAACATGGACTTCTGCAATAAAAATAATAGGTGAGCAGGGAATCCCCGGTGTTGACGGTTCAGATGGAAGCTACATGGAATACAGCTTTGCCATCAGCTCACAAAAGACAACGAATAGTCCTACTACGGCACCATCCATAAGTGGCAGTTGGTCAGACGGACCTGTAGCCACAACATCGTCATACCCATACTTGTGGTGTATGACTGTCTTTGTATCTAGTACAGGCACTAGGGGTACAGCGAAGTATTTTCGTGTGACTGGAGAACAAGGACCGCAGGGAAAACCCGGAGAAGATGGTATAGATGGCATAGATGGTATAGATGGAAAGGACGCTATCTCCATACAGCTGTCAGCGAATGCTATCTCAGCTAAATACCATGATGGAACAGCTGTACAGACCTTCGTAAGTATCGTTGACGTTTATGTAGGACTCACTCACATACCTGCTTCTGATTTTGAGATAACGGCTACACCTACACCTGCAGACCTTCTCGGTGCAGGGACTGCTACTGCAGGTGAGTACTCTAGACAAGTCCTTGTATATGTGAAGGACGGAAAATATGGAAGTGGAACAGTTAGTGTCGCTATCAAATATAAGGGTGTGACCTATACTAAGAGTATCAGCGTATCAGTATCAGACATCAATACGGTTATGCGTGGTCCACTAGACTGGGTGAATGTTTCATCTGAATTCCAGTTTATGAGCGGTAAGAACGGAGAGAGATTCTTGGATATTGTATTCTATGGAGAAAAGATGTATGAGTGTAGGGTATCTCATGTGAAGTCAACTACTTTGCCTAGCGTAGATACTACACACTGGCGTGAGGCTGATAACCTCCCATTTGTGGCTACAAAATTGTTCTTGGCAAGCAAGGCTCTTATAAACAACCTCCAAGTTAACGATGTTTATATCGCAGATGTCTCTGGAAATATATTGTTGGTTGCTAACAAGCAAGGCATAACGTGTAACGAAGGTGTTTTCAACAATGTTGAAGTATCTGGAACTCTCAAAGGTGTAACAGGAACATTCAAGAGTTTGCAATGCTTAGATTCTAACGGAAAAGTAGTAGGAGAAATATCTTTCGACTCTAACGGCAGATTGTGGTTCTCTGGAGACATGTACCACCAAGGCTACGATAGCGCAAAAGGAAGAAGTTTCCGTTTTTAT
>NFZD01017395.1_pt1 | contig 14568 bp, 24 predicted proteins | sample 1095381 | NCBI WGS metagenome assembly NFZD01 (sample SAMN03609891, study PRJNA323583) | gut metagenome | isolation source: feces | host: Rattus norvegicus | place: Denmark: Riget | collected 2013 | reverse complement strand
TAAATCATTCCCCAGATGCTGTCGCCACTTCCTTTGTCCTTTTTAGCAGATTTGCTTCGCTGAGGGAAGTGGTAAGCCCGAAAAAATCGCTAATCTCCAAGTTGTTGAGCCGTTTGGTAACAAGTTCCCGGAGCGTTTTAGGCGAGCAGCCCTCCAACACCAGCGTTGAGAGGTGTTCCAACTCGTCCACCTCCACCTGCTCCTTGCGGTAATAGACCGTTTCCAAGCGCAATCTCTTCCACGAGAACACACGCTTGGGGACAACCTTATCTACAAGCACTTTTCTATGCTCGTTCACCCTCTTTGCACCGAGAATGAGGGTCGCCACAATCTTGCCCAGCACCTTGCAGTTTTTAGCCTTGTTCAAGACCTCAAACAAGATGTTGTCGGCATCAATCCTGACCTCCGGCATCCCGGCAATCAGTTCCGAAATGAGTATGATTGTTGCGGTGGACGGGGGCGCAATGGGGTACACGTTCCCGTCAATCTCCAAGCTGTCGCTTGAACGCTGCAAAATAGTGTCTGCTACTTTCTTTTCTATCGTTTCCATGTCGATAATGATTTTTAGTTAGAGAGGCTTCCGGGGGTCGAACCCGGCTTTCACCCGTGGGGGTGCGTCCTAACCTGATAGACGAAAGCCCCTGTCCGCTTACGCTCCAGCCGTTGCAGCGGTTTTCTTGAAGCGGCTGTACCAGTAGTCCTGCGCACCCTTCAAAATCTCGATTTCAAGGTCAGCATAGTTACCGTCCTCTTCGGAGTAACCCGGCTTGAAAGCGATAGAGGAAAGAGGCACTTTGATACCTCGTGCGCCTACGTTCTTTGGCGTTACCTTAACAGACCAGTCGCCATCGACAAGGTGGGTTTTCACCTTGAAATCGCCCTTGTCCTCGCCCTCTGCGGTAACTTCCTCACCCAATCCGAGGGTGCTGTAAAGTTCATCAGGCTCAATGACACGGGTTTTCAGAGTGAAGCCGCCCTCCTGCACTTCCTTGGCGACCGTCTCGCCCCCGGTGGCTTTCATTTCGAGAGCGTCACCGTCAGACGGTTCAAGCGTGGTGGACTTGTCTTTGATAACACCAATAGACTTCAATTCAGTGCCGTTGAAAGCATCGTCAGCCCCGGTCGGTGCAATCTCAATGGTACACTTCGACCAAGCCATAATGATTTTCTGTCTTTTTGCCATATCAGTTAAATGTTACGTGATTAAATTCTATTGTTATGTTCACAAAATGCTGCTTTATAGCCTCCGCATTTATCGTTTCAGTGCCTTTTGCAAGGTCAAATTCATAGTCGGTGTCAGCCCCGTTAAGCACGTCAATTATCTGCTCGTCAAGTTCGGAAAGGGCTATTAGTCTTTCCTTGTCAGGGACGGGTCGCCCACTTCCGTTATCGAGGTCGGGAACGTAGATGTTTATCCTTGCGATACCGTCCTGTATCTGCTCTGCCGTAGCGTTGGAAACGGTAAGCACCGCATCCTCCACGTTGGAATCAGCCGGGCGGCAGTCGCTGGGGTAGAACTCACCCGAAATTTTCCCCTCAAAAAAATGTTCGAGCGCATCGTACATTTCCTGCTCAATTCTTGATGTAGCCTTTCTTGCCATTGCTATAACTTTAATGCCTTGCACAACTTGGGGAGCATCTTCTTGGAAAGCATTTCTGCGGACTCCAGCACATCGAGGCTCATTGCCTCCACGTAGTTGGCGTAACTCATTCCTGCAACCATGATGAACACCAGCCCCTTTGAATTTTCCCTTATAAGTTTACGGAGGAACTTGCGCCCCTCTTCCGCACCTTTCTTGCCGTTGCCTACAACCTCGAACTTGCTCATCGCAAGCACCTTTCCGTTATCCAATATGCAGTAGCCTATGGAACTGGTAAGGTTGCCCGTTTGACGGTGGTACTTGTGTTGTGTCCGGGCTACCTCCAACGCTGCTTCACCAACGTATATGTAGTTGTTGATGATAACCTGCCTTTTCATCGCCATTTGGTTTTCCACAAATTCCTTTGCGTGTCCTTTGGGTGTAAGCCTCTTTACGCTCATACGGTAACTTTTACAGCCTCTACATAGTCGAGGTGTTGAACATCCTGTACTTGGAACTTGCCAATCACCGTCCCCCGGTTGTCGGTCAGAATGACCGTTTCATCCGTGAAGTGGGGGCAGTCGAGAGGGTCAATCAAAACCTCAAATGAAGCCTGTGTAAACACGTTGTCAATGATTTTGCCTCTCTTGTTGTCATGCAGGGTCTTGATGTTACAGGCTATCGGGTCTCCCAGTGTTTCCACAACGGGAACGGGCTTTCCGTGAGCCATGCCGCCACCAGCCTTTTTGACAATCTGCAATGTTCCGTTTTCGATAATCATAAGTCCTCACCTTTATATCCGTAAGTAACTCCTAATCCGTTGGCATCATCGCCTATCTCGTCAAGGATGCTCTCTGCCTCATTCCTGAAACGTCTGCGGTCTTCGTCCGAAAAACTGTAAGTGATGCCACCCTGCGATACGTTGGGGGCTTTCGAGAGGTAGAGGTACACACGGGCTTTCGCACGTTTGAACTCTTTGCTCCCCCGAAGTTCCTGCGTAGTTTCGGCATCAACGCTAATCCCTACCTCATCGGCTACATCTTGAATAGTAGCCAATGGGATAGGGTAGCCGGACAGACTTTTCAAAGATTGCAGTACGTTCATGTTTACTCAGTTTCTCCGTTATTCCACTTCGTGTTCGTGGTGTTGATGAACACCAGTGAAGCACGGTTAATCAAGCCGGGTTGAACGTAGGCTTCTGCCATAGTAACCTCCAACATCGGGTTGAGGTCGGAGTAACGGGTCATCTTGTAGTACGATGCTTGCTGCTGCAACGCCTCCGTGTTAGGCACATTCGGCACAGGCTTGTAGTAAGTCCAGCCAAGCTGCGGCACGGGAGCCAGCGCAACCGTATTGATGTTCCAAGGCTTGATAGTTTCCTGTGAACCGTCCTTGTGTTCGATAGTTGCGTAGGTATCAAGCACGAGGAACTGGGGATAACCCTTGCCGTTCATGTAGCTGTTCACGCTGGAGAGGTTAATCATGTCAGCGGTGACAAGGTTCTGGTCGTAGCGAGGGAACAATCTGCGAGCAACGGACTTCTGCTGGATAAGCTCCTCAAACTTGGCTTTCTCCAAAATCGCAAACTTGGGTTTCTTCAAGCCCTTTTTGCCGATTTTCTCCGCTGCGTCCGCAACATCTTTCAAGCCGTCAGCCTTTTCCGCATCGCTCCATGCGACCTTAACACCGATGAAGTTCTCCTTGGGTACGTTGAAGTTGATAACGTCCTCCGTAGCCATGTCGCCCTCAATGCTCTTCGGGAAAGTCTGAATACCGTTTGAGCCGATACGCATTGCATCAATCTCAACCTTGTAGTCCATAGCGTTATTGCAGAAGTCCAAATCGTCATAGACCATATCAACCAGGTAACGGGCGGTTGCAGCATCCTCCGTGTTAGCGGCTGCGATAGTCTGCAAGTCGTTGTACTCGTTGATTTCAATCTCGTCTTTCTCACGGCTCACCGCAATCTTAGACAACTTTCCGCTCCATGAGCCGACCGTCTTACGGGTCTTTTTGGGAGCTTTCGTGTTGAATGCGACACGGTCTGCCGACACGGGAATGCCCTCGTTGCCCTCCAGTCCTTTCAGGTCGAACTTGGGGGTGTACTTCAACGGGAAGAGGGTGCGCCAAGCAAGCCCGTTACCCGGTTTGTATGAATTGACAGCAACCTGCATTCCGGGCTGGTCGATGTCAAAAAGGGGTTTGTTCATAGCCATATATCAATCCTCCTTTTACACAAGTGCAATCATTGGCAGCAATGCGGCTACCTCGCTGGCTATGTTAGCCGTTTCCTTTCTCAAATTCGCACCGTTGATAAGGCGCACGGACTGGTCGCCCTCGTTTGCTTCGAGGCGGTTGCCTGTAACAAATACGGGAGTGTAGATAGGCTCTGCCGCATCTGCACTTGCCGCCTTTGCTTGGTAGAGGACAGTCCCGGCATCAATATCGACACCGAGCGTTACCGTTACGACATCCTTGTCTTCGGCAGAGGTATCGACAGCGGTACAAGCGACTGCCTTTTTGCCAATGCCGATAACATCGCCCATGGCAATGCCGCTGCCCTTTGCGATGTTGATTGTGGTGTCCGCTTCAGCGACTGCACCGACAAGGCGGTAGCCCTTAATCAGCACGAACTTTCCGTTTTTCTCCCCGACAGCGGTTGTGGGGGGAGCATCGAAAGATGGATTTTCTACCAATCCACCTCCGGGCTTTTCAGCGAATACCTGCTCAATGTAGATAGGCTCAACTTTGGCAGGGTCTTGGTGTTTGAAATTTACTTCCATTGTTATTTGGTAGTTTCTGTTGCCAACCCTTGAATGGCGGGGGTTGCCGTTGCCGCCTCACGTTCTTTGATGCGAGCCTCCAAGTACGGGTTCTTCTCCTCGCCCTTGCCTCCGGCTGCACCTGCTTTCGGTCTTGTTACAACACCGCCCTTTGCTTGGTACTCATTCGTGATGGCTTCGACATCAGGAGTGATTTCCCCAATCCAGTTGGTAAAATCTTCATCATCCTTGAAAGTCATACGTGCAAAGTCCTTTTCGTAACGCTGACGGATTTTTTCAGGAGCGTCTTTCAGGATTGCTTCAAGCGATGCTTTGCGGCTTGTAGCAACCTTTTCACCTTTCATGGCAGCGACCTCACCAAGAAGTTGCTCGTTGGACTTTACCAACGCTTTTGCCCAAGCAGGCATTTCCTCATCACCGGGCTTTGTTTCCTCATTAGGCTTTGGCTGCTCCGTAGGTTTCGGCTCTTCGACCTTTTTTCCGTCTTTCAGACCATGTTTTTTCTCGTAGTTGGTGACTGCTGTCTGCTGCGCTTCCGTAGCACGGCTATCTCCGTAACTTTCGAGAACTTGCTGGAATGTTACCCCCTCAACAGCGGTTGCAACATCTTCCTGCTTTGTTACAGTCTTGGCGAGTTTGTCGGCAATCCTGTTCAAAATCGCTTCACTGACCCCCACAAATTTGGCTTTCAGTGCGTCTAAAATTTCTTTCTTCATGCTTATAAACTAATTAGTTTATGCAAAGGTAACACAAAATTTGCGAAACGCTTATATTATAAGCGGAAAATTTGCTCAATTCGGATATTTTTATAATAGCCAAGAAACTTGGAGGTTACGCAAAATCAACAAAAAAGTTTATAAAAAAGTTCCGAAAAAATTTGGTTATTTCAAAATAAACCCCGAACTTCGCGGTGTGTTTATGATATAAGCACTTCCACAACAACAAAAATTGAAGATATGAAAAAGAGTAGCATTTTGAAGTACACGAGCAAGTTCATCAATAAGAACTTCCGTCTGAAAGTTTACGGAGTGGATGCCGAGGGCAACCATATCAACAAATTGGTCGGTGTCGCTGGTCTTATCGCCCTTATCGGTATCGAGTTCGTGAATAAGTTTATCGAAAGAGCCGTAAACGCAATGGCTGACAAGTGCGTGTGCAAGCTGCGCAGAGGTTTACAAGTATCACTTTATAGCAAATAAGCGTATGGAAACAACAAAGACACAATTAGAGAAGTATTACGAGTGCAAATGCAAGCACTCTGATGTAATCTTTCTGTTTCGTGTAGGAGATTTCTACGAGGTGTACGAGCGTGATGCTATTGATGCAGCAAAGATACTGGGCATCATTGTTACATCAACCGAACTAAAAAGCGGCTCTACATTTTGCCTCGCAGGATTTCCAAAACACGCACTTGACATCTATCTCCCAAAACTCGTTAGAGCAGGAAGAAGAATAGCAATAAACGAATAACCATAAAATCAAGAATAATATGAAAGTGAAAGATTGTGTAGTGGGTTGTCGATACAGAATTTCAGGCGACTTGGCAAATGGACGCTATGCGGACGGAACTCCATGTATAACTCATGACGAGGTTGTACGCAAGGTCACAAGAATAACTGATACGCACCTCGTCTGTGAGTGTGGTCGCAGGTTTATCATCAATGACAATCTCAAAATTGAAAACTGGGGATAATATGAGAACACGAAAGACAACCCCGAAAGTGAGCCGGGAGAGAGCAATACAGCTCACGATGAATACTAATGGCGTAAGCCGGGAGATAGCAGAGAAGTACACCGACAGTGAACTGAAAGAGGTGCTGCGACTGCTCAAACTTAAAGCAAATTTCTAATTCAAAGGACTATGGAAGTAACAATTCAACAAATTGAAGAAATCGTGTCAGTGTTAACCGCTGACGAAAAACAGCTCCTGAAAGACACCATTAACTACGGTGGCTGGGGTGATTCCGATATGGAGTTTTTGGACGAGAACGGCAAGATTGAAACCGTTATGATGTACGGCTACTGCACCAACGATGCAAAGGAAGCAGGGAACTTCTCCGGGCGCGAGGTGTCGGCTATGTTCCGCTCAATCTACAAGAAATTATGCCCTGCCAACCGTAACCAAACAGGCAGGTACATTTCCCACTGCAATGACTGGTGGGGTGATGGCAGCGGTGATATGCTGTTTATCAGAACTGGGTATTACACTCCCTTTGAGGAGTGGGCAAATAAAAAATAAAGGTCACGCCCGGTCTAACCAGCCGGGCAAAACTCCACAACAACAATGACGGAAAATCAAGCAATGCTCGTGGTAGCCGAACAGACAGCAAAGGAACTGGGCTACATCGAAGTAAGCAAGAACGCCCATAACGCCCTACGGGATAGATTTTGGGGCAACAGGGCGGTGGCTGCAATGGCTGGCAAGCCCGTAGTGATAACAACCTGCAAGTACATCCTCCCGATATTCGAGGGAGAGAAAGATGAAAACAAGCGCAGACCCAAAATTGAGATTGATATGTTTTGGGGCAGACCCCGTTTGGGCATTGACCTGCCCGATGGCACATTCTGCTGCCTTACCTACAAGGACGGCATCTGTAGTGAGGCGCAAGCATTCGGGGAAAAGGGGATTGCTTTCGCAGCCTCAATCAAAGAGAAAATCGACTATTACATCAACCAATAAACTCCACGACAACATGGAACAGAAAGATATTCAGACAATTCAGACAACAAAGGGCGAACTGCGTTACTACCGTGATTGGGAAAGATACGAGGGAGGCATCTGCATGATGAATCCCGTAACGATAAAACGCTACCGGGAAATACACGATATGCAGCCCGATGCCGACAAGTGCGGTGTGTTCTTCGCTTTCAGCAACAGCCAGTTCCACGAGGGGTACGACCACCTTGTAGAGTTAGGGCATATCCAAAAGGGCGACAAGGTCGTTCAGACGGGCATAGGCGGTATGTTCGGCACAAAAGAGGGCATCGACAAGTTCTTGGGCTTCTATGAGGACAGGAACAAGGAAGTTGCTGCCGAGTGCGACCCCCAAGAGGTCTATTTCTACGAGTACAACAACCACGAGAGCATGATTGCTTGGGACGGGGACTTGGAGGCAATCAAACTCATCATCGACCTGTTTGGCGTTGATGCAGCCCGCAAAATCAAGCGTTACAACGCCTCCGAGAGCATCGAGAACTTGGTGCGCAAGCCTATCAAGGTGAGCGGTCTGTACTTCATGAATGACGGGGTAAAGGAAACACCAAGCAGCGTTTGGTTCAACGACCAGTCAGGATTGTGCTATACAATGTACGGAGGTGCGTTGTACCCCGTGTCCGATGCGGACGGGAAACAATATGTCATGCCGGAACTGGCTGGCGTTTCCGCTTACTATGACGGCAAGAAACTCCACAAATTTTATAACGAATAGGAGAGGGCATCATGGTAACGGAAGATAGAATTGAACTTGAAAAGAACGCCCCTTTTGAAGAGATTGGCAAAGACTGGTATGTTCACCTCCTCGAATGTGTGCCGCCTGAACGGTGGTGCAGCCCGTACCGGGAGGGCGGCTGGTTCTTCACAGGCGAACCCCATAGTCACGACTGGGACACTGGGGAGGCATACCACTACCTCTGCTTCGAGTACGCAGGGAAGTATTACGCAGGATGCAGGAGCATCGAAATGAGAAACGGTGATATTGAGCGTGAAATATCTAAATTCTGTTGTAAGGTAGATTTGGGGGCTTGATTAGCCCCTCTCGCACAATATCTACCTTTGAGGCAATAAGTTTATCAACCGCAGGGCAATCGTTGTCCTCGCACAAAATTCAAAGAAAATAACTATGAGCAATTCAGAATTAAAGAAACAAGCAGAGGAATGGGTGAAGAGTGGCAAACCTTGTATCTACCGCTACGGCTGGGCATACAAAGGCGCAGGAGCAAGAGAGATAACAACCGAAAAGGCACTGGAGCTGCTTCCTCAATACTCTTTCGGTGTGGGCTTCTACGAACTTTTATTCAGGAAGCACAACGGGCAGGATGTGCTGGAGTTTAACGAACTTTCCGAAAATGATTTGTACTGATTATGGCAGAGAACGAAACTATCATCAAAGTGAATTTTCACGCCCCGGTAAACGGGAGCAATGAGCATTACTTCGGCTCGCTTGCTGCAATATACGAGGTATTCACCCCCGAACAGATAGGGTGTCAACTCAAAACCCTTTGGGACTTCGGGATTGACGTAGGCAAGCCTAAATTAACAAAGTTCTGCGTGATTTCCAAGCACCGGGTGCATCGTAAACCGCAGAAAAATAAGTAACTTTGCATCATGGAAACTGTATTTGACTACAACATCACCCCCGAAGAGTGCCAGTATATCGGCTTGCCCGACAAAGGCTTTTACTTGGGAAGCTGCACCAAGGACGATGCCAATATGGATTTGGCTTACCTCTTCCACTTACGGAACGAGAGGGAGAAAGCCAGCAGTTACGCTGACAAACTCCCTCCCGAAATGAGAAACGAATTTTGGCGAACGGTCACGCACCCGTGAGTATCTTGCTAAACATATCATCAGAATGCCGGAGTGCTTTAATTAGCATTTCGGCTTTTTGTTTCTTTACCCCCTTTCCCACAAGGAACTTCACGATGCCCTCTGATACGTTCTCGTATGGCTCAACCATTATCAGTTTGCTGAAATGTGCGTAAGCCTCCGAACTGGATATGTTCATAGATGCAAGCATTTCATCAAAATGCCGTACAGACCTGCTATAGCCGTAACCGCTTTTGATGATTTCTTTTTTGTGCGATACGCTGCCGCCAATAGCCCGGAGAAACTTACCATAGGAGCGGCGTGCGCAGAACTGGTTTATACACTCCATTGCCGCTGTCAAGTCAGGGGTGCTCTTGCTCACATCTTTCCAGCCGACAGCCCCTGCGTGGCGTATCTCGTGCCACAGGCTTTCTATGGCATACTCCTGGTTAAATGTCAAAGGTGTTTTTCCGGCTATAGCCCTCATTGCCCCCTTGACCTCATGTAGAGGGTTGAAAACAACCGATTTCCCTTGTGGGTCAATAACGTGATGGTCGGTATTGTATATCTTGATTGTGTTCCCGTTCTCTTTGGAATAAGCACCTGTTTTCCTGCTATAAAAACGCTCGCAACACATCATTGCCCCGTCTTTTGCCTTTGACATCTTCACGGCTTTCAGTCCTCCGTAAAAATCACCCGGCTCTGCATCCGCATATTTTTCAATCATTGTGCGAACCTCTTTTTCAGTGATGAATGTCGGGTCTTTTACTTTGATTATCGCTTCCCTTACATCGGTAATAAGCCCCTTGTTTCCTCCTTTCGCCATAGAGCCGATGCCGTTCACCCAATCTTTCGGAATGTATTTGCCGTTGTCCCTGACGAAATAGGGAACGGTGGTTGTTGTTTTCACACGCTCCCGATTACGTTCAAGCCACGCATTGAAGTTTTCCGGCACATCTTTGACCGTCCCCGAGAACTTGTAACTGCTCACATCTTCCCCGGCAAGTATCTTCTGCTGGTAGTCCAGGAACTCCTCTTCTTTTGCCCGGATAGCGACTGCGGCACACTTGCAGAACGGATGCCAGCCCACCCAAACAAAGTCTTTCGGGTATTCTCCTTGCAGTTCATCGCAAATATCATATACCGGGTGGCTGTTGTGGGATATGGAGATACGGATGCCGACAACAAAGGGTATTTGCTTCCACCGTTCGCTGTCTGCCATACGGTACGCCATGTTGTTTTCAGTAGCGGTGAGCCGGAGGGCGTTCTTGTAGGAAGAGCGGTACACGCCTTGGCCGGGGTGATAGGTTCTTGCCGCCTTTGAGAGCCGGAGGACACCGTGCTTGTCCCTGACCCTGCGGAATAGTTTGTTTGGCTCATTGAGGTACTTACGGACATCCCTCGAAAGGTCTGCGGCACTCTTTCCCTCGCCCAGCCCTAAGTCAAGAGCAAGTTCCAGTTCCTCCTTGAACTGCTCCGTAATGTTCCACACCCGGTTGGAGAGCATCATCCCGGCTTCCTTACGGAGTTGAAAGGCTGATAAAGCCTCCAAATTTGGCTGTTTCCATTGCGAAATTACGTCTTTCGGTAGCCCGGCTGAAGAAGTTATTGCATCAACCATAGCGTTGTTTTTCTCGCAAGATAAAAGCCATTCCTCACGGTCGCCCGTTTCTATCACCCCTTGCAGCCCACGACCAACGGAGCGCATGAGGTCATTTATACGCTCCTGCACTGCCGGATAGTCCGAAATGTAAAAGGGCTTGTCGGGGTCTTTGAAGCCGGAAGCCTCGCCAATCCGTGCGCCCTCCGTTATGGCTGCATCGAACAAGGCATCAATCGCTTTCAGGCGTTTCTTGATGCTGGCAATGTGCTTCCTGTCGAATACCCCGTAACTGAATTTGGTTGCCTCTTTCTTTGCCATGATTACAGCCTCCTTTTGAATTGTCCGCAACCGTCACGGGTGAGGAAACGGCTACGTTCCTGGTGCAATTTGCACCGACATAGGAACGGCTTGCCGTTTGCCCCAATCTCGTGCGGCTCGTAGGAATAGACACATTCCTCGCAATGAATATCAAGTTTCTTCTTTGCCATGCCTTATACGGTTGGTTCATCAAACAGGCTCACGGAACTCTCCTTTGCAATCAGTTCCATTTCCTCGTCCACGTTATCCACATAGCCGAGGTTCTGAACTGCGGTGCGCTGGCTCATAATAGGCTTGCCGCCCGTGGCATTGGAAAGGTTGCTGATGCGCTCTGCCTCGTCCCGTATCTGATACGGGGTGATAACGACCTCCACTTGTAGGCTGTCGATGGCAGCGGCAAGTGAGGGGTACATCTTCTTCATGAACGCCCGGATAACATTGATTTCACGGTCAAACAACTCCAGCCAAATGCCGCTCTCGTCAGTCACTTTCAACTGGGCATCAATGAACATCATCTTACGGGCTTCTCCCGACATCGGGGTTGCTTTCATATTCTCCATAGACATATCCGGGAGTTGAAGCTGCATAAAGAAGTCCTTTTTGATTTCCCCAACGTGGAACTTGATGCTATCAATAGCCTGTTGCCAAGTCTTGTACTCTGCCTTGTCGTTCTGCCCGTATTGCAGCACGTTACGCCCTACATTGTCGTTGGCTGGCTCTCCGTTGAACTTCACCTTGTTGTCCGAGAACACAACCCAGTTAGGTCTTGCGTTCTTGCGGATGTAGTTGCCGTTGCGTGAAAGCGTCCATTCGGCTTCATAGACATTGCCTGACTGGTCTTCCCAAATAGGCTCGTCACGGTGGATGTACACTCCCGTAATCTTGCCGACCTCGATTTTCTCCCGAAGTTCCTCCACCGTTCCCCCTGCGCCCGTGCGCCAGCGGATATGCTCGTCAGCGGTGTACGTGTCGAAGTAGGTAATGGTATTGATGCCCTCTTTCCTTGTGTACTCGATGGAGAGGGCAATCATATCATCGTATTCGTCAAACAATGGGTACAACTTATCGCCTTTCATCGGTGAGTAGTTCTTGCAGCGCAATTTCAAGAGGCTTTTCTGCCCTGCATACACGGTAGGCTGCTCTTGCGAGTACCACAACGTGATTGTTTCGCAGGAGGCAAACAGGCTCTTACCACGGTCAATATTCAGGCTGTCGATGCGGTTCTTTTGGAAGATAGCCTCCATAATCTCCGCAACCTGCTTCTCTTGGTCGTTCTCTGGCTTGTAGATGCGCTGCACGGGAATAGCAAACATTAGTTCCGTCATGCGCTTTACTGCCAGTTTCTGCAAGCCCAGCGTGTAACGTGTAACCTTTTCAATACCCCTCTTAGTAACTTTGTCCTTGTAGGTCTTATCGGTCATTACCGGGTGTTCTTTCGGCTCGTACTCCTTACGGAGCAATGCCCACGGCTTCACCGATACCGTCTTGTACTTCAAATCTGAAATGATGCTCTGTGCATTCCTTTCAGGTGATGTAATCTCCTTGATATTCATATATTTTCGTTTTTAGTATAGTATATCGTCAATATCATCATCCCCGTAATTCGGGAGTGCGTTTACTCCAGTCATTTCTACCGCTTTCGGATGGAACGTGTTGGCAAGGGCATCAAATTCATCTATCGAATGTCCTAACCGTTCCTTAATGTCCTCTTTCGGCTCAATGATTATCCTGCCATTGGAAAGGAACGACCACTTGATTTCCGTTGCCTCCTCCATGAAGCTGCCGCCCGGTGGAAGCATCGCCCCGGTATTGTTGTCCGGGTTCAGCCAGTCACGGACAGCCCAAAACAGGTAAGCCCTCATGTTGGCAAAAGTATATTGTCCAGTAATGTCCGTGAGGTCTTTTCCGCTGCTCGTTTTCGCCCCCTCGCTGTACTTGCAACTGATAATTGTTTCCTCGTCCAATTTTCCGTTGCTCTCTTGGCATATCTCAACCGCACGTGAGTAAACCCCTGCACCCTCTCCAATCGTATCAATAGACACGCTGTAACCGCTGTGTATGGTGATTTCATTCTTGATGCGTCCGGCTACTTTCATGTGGTCTGCCTTGCCGCCTGAATTGTGCTTGTCGAAACTCTCAACGTAGTTATCGAAACGCTTACAATACACGGTGCAGTCCCGCCCCATACCTGCCACATCGACACCGAGAATAGCGTTATTGTGGCTCGTCTGTTTGTAGTGCTTCCAGCGTTCCTGCGCAATCTCAATCCACTTCTGCGGTATCAAGATGTCCTCGTCCACTTTCGGGAACTCACCGAGAACTTTCTTGCGGAAGAGGTCGGACGGGCGATACCACTTGCCCTCAAAGCAAAAGTCGTTCTCACTCTCTTTCACTTCCTCCTCCGTTATCGGCTCACACCAGTTCTCCACCTTGTCAACTACCCAGTCGTAGTCCACCTGTCCGGGGATGCTGATTTTCTTTTCAACGACATTGGGGGCTGTCAGGCTGTTCAGGCAGAAACGCTCCCAGCGTGGGGACTTTTGGGAACGGGCGGCATAGCCTACGGTGGTGTTCGGGTTGAACACAAGCAGAAGCCTCGAATTGCCCTGCAAGTTACCCTCAATAGCCGTGTAGGTATCATCGAGAATACCCGTAGCCTCCGTAACGACAAACATCGTGTTCACGGCATGGAAGCCCGACCACGCCTCGTGGTTGTTCTCGTCAGCCTTAAAGCCCGTCAAGAACCATTCTTCATTGTCCGTGCGGATGTCGTAGGCGTTGAGCCTACCGGGGAGCGTGAAACCACGCCTCTTCGCACGGTTGAATAGTCTTGAAATTTCAGGCATCATAATGTTTTTTACTTGTCGGTCGGTCGGAGCGGTGAGAGCAACTTTCGTGTTCTCGACAAGTTCCATTTTGCCGTTGGGGTTCTTTTTCCACTTCGGGGTGAGATACAGGAAGCACACAGCGATACAGGCAGCGACAAAATCCTTGCCCCGTGCCGTACCGCTGCGGACTGATACCAACTTCTTGTGCTGGACGGCTGTAACGATGGCTTGCTGTTCCTCATCCAACGTGACCCCAAGAGCCTCGCTGATAAACTTGTTCCAGTCGTTACGCCATTCAGCGAATAGTTTGGCAGCGTTCTTGCGTATCTGTACCTCATTCCTCACCATTTATTGCACTCGTTTCCATCAGGAGGCTGGCAAATGACAGGTCGCCCGTGACCTCTTTCTTTTCGGGGCTGTAAAGCCCAAGCAACTTGCGCCTCTCCACCAAATTTTTGTGAATGACCTCCAAATAACGGGGGTCGCCATAGCAAATAACCTCCTCCTTTTGCTGTTCCATTTTCACGGTAACAACACCGCCCTCGCCACTTTCGGCATCACCGCCCGGAATACCCTGCTGCTTGGCTTTCTTGCGCTCATAGTCGGTCTTGGATTTCTCCCAAGCCGCCCAAGCCTCCTTAATCACCTCGTCAATGCGTTCCAGTTCCAGTTGCACGGCAAGGTCGGTGTTGTCAATGCGTGTTTCCCTCCATTCAGCCAGCAAGCGGTTCACGTCCTTGTGAACCGTTTGGAGGCTGTAGGCTTGCAGGTCTAAACGTGCCATTACTTCCTCCCTGATTTCCCGGTAGGAGTAGCCACGCTTATACAACTGCGCTATGATGTCAAGCCGCACGATTTGCGCCTGACGGTAATCTTTCATTTTCTTTCCCGGTGCGCCCATTGATTAGAATTTTGCTCCGTTGTACTTGTA
>NFZD01004574.1_pt1 | contig 14611 bp, 8 predicted proteins | sample 1095381 | NCBI WGS metagenome assembly NFZD01 (sample SAMN03609891, study PRJNA323583) | gut metagenome | isolation source: feces | host: Rattus norvegicus | place: Denmark: Riget | collected 2013 | reverse complement strand
AAGAAGGAATTGAAAGTTTGATTAGATTTTTAGAGACAATCCAGAGTATTGAAAAATAAAATAATTTAAAGGAGGTGGATTTAATGGCAGATAATTCTTTAAAAGAATATATATCATCAGATGATAGTATGACACTTGCTGATATAATTAGAGATGATGTAGTACGTAACGGTGTTGACTTAGATCAAGAATCTCTCATGAGTGTAAAAGGTTTCTTTACACAAGCAATTCAACATCTATTTGACACAACTAGAGTGTCACTTATAAATATGCAACGTAATACAGACTTACTTGCGACAAATTCAGTATCACATCTTATATCACAGTTAGTACAACACTCTGATGAACCTACGTTTGCTATGCCATCTAAAACTTCCCTTAATATTAGTATACCTATTGCATATATTAAACAAGCTGGTAATCCAGTTAAGGGTGCATCTAATTCTTGGGAATTTGAATATAAAAATACAAATAATGTACTTCTAGACGATAAACCGTTTATGATAGATAAAGATTCTTATTTTATAAGAGTTACAGAGAAACCTAACGATACTGAATGTAGAGTATATTATAAAAACTCACTTGGAGTTGCTACTAATGTGCTATCTCAAAAGCTTTATTTAGGTTCAGGTCAATATGCTGTAGTATTTGAAGCTAATTTTATTCAAACTACTGTAGAAGTAATCGAGAAAGTATTTACATCAGCTGAACTTGATGAGTTTATATTTGCTACAGAAAACCCAATTTATACATTTAATGCAGAATACCGTGATACAGATGCCGATGAATGGGAACCTATAGTTATGAAACTTTATTATACTAGGGGAATAGCTGCATCATTAGAATATTCTTTTATGGGAAATAAGTCAATTAGAGTAATGCATCAATATTCTAATGGAGGATTTAGACCAATTAAAGGTGGAACTCTTAGAATAACATTCTTAACTACAACAGGAGAAGACATTAACTATTCAGGGGAACCTCAATTAGGTGAAGTATTCCCAACTGGAGCTCCAGTATCTTATCTTTCTGTTGAAGATAAAGGGATATTTACATCTACAGGTGGAAGACTAGCAGATGCAAATCAAGATACTTTAAGAGATACTGTGATTAAAATGAAATCTACTAGACGTAGAATAGATACAGAACCAGATATGGAATCTTGGTTACTTCCTTACACTGGATCATCTAAATTTAAGCCGAAACTTAATATATCTGACTTCTTACTTAGAATATTCAATATATATACTATGATTAAATTTGAGCAAATAGTAAATACTGGAGAAACTCAAACGTTCACCATTCCGTCAAACTCTGGTGACGTGTTAGTTGACCTTAGTAAAGTTCCAAAAAGGCTTATAAATGGTAATTACTGTTATGCTATAAGATCTGATATGCTAGTTAAGTCAATACAAAATCAAACAGATTCAGCCTTTGAACTTAATCCAACTGATCCTTATAAAGAAGGTACAGAAAAAGATGGAATATTTTTCTATGTGTCACCTTTCTTATTTACATATTCAGTTGAGAAAGGTATAACTAGATCGTTTATGGATGCTCAGTATGCTGAACCTTATAAGACTATAGCAGAGTTTGAGTCGGAAGATGAACGTATTGATGCTAGATTTGTAAACTCTACTTTAAGAGTAAATGATTATGCTAATGATGATGATGAGAGAACTAGAGAATTCTCAATTACAGCATTAGTAAGATGTGATAATCCAGATAAAGAGATATCGGACTCTAACTTCAAAGCAGTCTTAACTCTTATGGATACAGATGAAAACACATTTGATATTCAAGGAAAGGTTGAGAAAGACGAATCTCAAACAGATGCAGAGAATAATATGTATAAACTTACATTTAAATTAAGTTCAGATCGTAATATATTTGATAGAGAAGTTGATATTAAATACAATAATGATACAGTTACTAAAACTGTTGAAGTAGATCAAAAAGCTAAGTTATCTCTTTACTTAAAATATAATACTGGAACAGAAGATGAACCAGTTATGGAAGATATTCTCGTAACTAGATATATAGCCGATCTTTCTCTTTTTGTTGAAATAACGCCATCATTATATATTCAACATAACTTAGAATACTCAGGTCAACTTAGATTAGTATTATGTCCTCTAATTTCTAAAGGTTTCTATATGATACCTCAAAACCAGAAGACTATTAATAATGAGCTTAAAAATGTATTCTCATTTATTCAAAAAGATATTTATGAGGCAAATAATATGTTCTCATCTAAGGGATATACTTTAAATGATTTACAGGAGACTTTATTTGCTGTTTCTATAAAATTTGTTAAAACTTATGGACATTCATCATTCTTAAATGTTGGAAATGCTACAACGGTACCACTTAAGAACTTACAAATTAAACCTAAGTTATTTATATCTAAGATAGATCAAGACTTTGATCCAGCTACTATATCTAATATATTTAATAACGAGTTTATTAATTGGGACTTTTTAGCTGAAGATATGCATATGTCTATTCTATGTTCTGGAGTTCTTTCTAATGCAGAAGACTATATATCTTCATTACAATTTGTAAACTTCGATGATTATCCATCTGATTACCATATGATAAGAAATAATGGTAAAGAAGAGAAAAATGATGACGTTCCAGAAGTACTTTCTATTGCACCTAAGTACAATAAAACCACTGGACGTTATGAATATGATATAACATATACAGAATTATAAAACTAGGAGGATGAAAATGGAATCTATAACTAAGTATAGAATACTTCTACTTAAAGACTACGAAGAGAATTCAATGGCAGTCAACTATTTAGAGTGGGCTAAGAATGATTCTCTTTTAGATGAGCAGAAAGAAGAAACACCTAATGCTAAGATAGATATATTTAAGAATAATGGAGATTTGCTATTTATCTACACTAACTCAACACAAACTGACAATCCTTTAGCTTCTGAACAAAATGAATTTGTAGATCAGTATATTTCAGTAGCTATGAAAGAAGCATCATCTATGAATACTGAATGTTATTTTTTAGATAATACTAAAGGAAGACATCAAGAACAGTTATTATTTGATGCGATGGATACTAATATGAGATCTTTCTACAACGAGGTATGGAAAGCTGTTGGTAAATCAGTTGAGCAAATAAATGAATTAAAACAAGTTTATACAAGTGCTGCATCTATTACACCTGTAAAGACTGACGCTTTTGAATTACCAGTAGAAACACCAGAACCATCTGGAAACGATAATATTGATATTAAAGATGAAGGAATTGTAATAGAAACTAAACATAATGAAGTAGGAACAGAAGATGAAAATCCTGAACTATCAGATAGAGAACTTCTAGTTTCTCTACTTCATAAAATAGATCAACAAAGTATAGAAATAAGAGAACTTAAAGAGATTATAGGTAGATTATCTTCTACTAATATTTCTGTAGAGAAACCTAAAGAAGAAACTATTAAAGAAGAACCTAAAGGTAAAGAACCAGAACAAACTCCGGAAGAAAAACTACTTCCAGTAAGAAATTATGCGGCTGATGTTGAAAAAGAACAGAAAGATCAAATAGAAGATCTTAAGCCTGAGGAAGGAGTGCCAGTAGTTCAACCAGAAGAAAAAGTAATAGATACTACAGGTAATGCTGCAGTTGGCGGATTATACCAAAATGCTGTATTCTATCCAAAGAATCCAGCTAAAAAAGAACAGATAGAAAGTGAGCCAGCTCAACTTTCTCAAACAGAAACTGAAGTCGTTACAGCCGATCTTCCTGAAGAATCTGAAAAGACTCCAATATCATCTTCAAAAGGAAATGAATCTAACGAAGAGACAGTTATATATAATAGCGTAGAAACAACTGAGACTTTATGGGAAAAGCTTCTAGGAGAAGCAGGAACTGAGTCTGAACTTTCAACTTTAATCGTAGAAAATTATTCTGAATTGCCTAAATCAATTCAAGATGAGTTTTTAAGATTTAATATGTTCGATAAGTATAAATCAGGTAAAACAACGACTCTTTCTAAAGTAGAAGCTGTTAAACGTAAAGTTAAAGTTAAGAAAATATAAAGTAACAAAAATAAAATAACTTAGGAGGAATTGAAAATGGATGCAATGTTAACTACGACACTTAAAATAGTGTCAGAAAGACACAAAATTTTAAAGGATGGTATAACTACTAATGCTATTAAACTTATAGCTAGTAATTATGATTTTAAACTTGTATTTGAACAAGGGGTAAAAACTCCAGAAGGACAAATGAATTACAATGCTGTAGCTGAAGTTCCTTTATATGAGTCAGACTTAGATGATTTAGCTGAGTTATTTGCTGGGTTATCAGATGCCATTAGACAGTATCAATGGTGGACACCTGAGTCAGCTAATAACCAAAACACAAGATTTAGAAGAGAAACTCCAGCTGACTTAATATTCTTTAAAGGAAACAAGCAAGTCAAAGATAACTATGTAATAAGAGTTATAATGGGATTTGATCCAGTAGGAGGAGATCCATCAGTAAGAAAACAAAGATACACTAAAATTCAAGTCTTTAAATCACCTGAAGGTTTCCAATGGATTAATGAAATGAGAAACCTTGATAGACAGTTTAAACCATGGCCAACTGATAAGTTAGTTTGTGAAATGAATATAGAAACTCTACCAGGATTAAATAATGTAAATATTCCAGGTGATAAACAGTTTGCAAATAAACTTTCTAGATTATTTAGAAATGTTTATGATGATACTTATAATATGATGCAAACTCATAGAGAAGTATTAAGACAAAAAATGTTAGAAAACGGAGGTTCTTATAAGGATTATAGTAAAACTAAAGCAGATCCTAATGTAGAGTCTTCTAAGTATGAATATCAAAAGACTGAAGTCCCAGGTTCAACACCTTCATTCGAGAAATCTAGATCAGATTTTACAGATGATTTTGACGACTTCAATTTTCAATAATTAAAATAGAGAGCCGTTTCCTAGCGGCTCTTTTTTTTTATTCAAAATTCTAGGAGGAAATAATGGATTTATTTGGAAGTATGTCGGATCCTAAGATTAGTAAAAAGTTTCAAATTCATAAGTTTACAACTGGTACTAGAAATAATAGAAGTCCATTAGCTGACGGAAGAGTTGGAACTAAAGCAGATGATGCATTGCTAGAAAGATCTATCAAAGAAATAGAATCATCAAGTGCTAAACTTTTAATGGAGTATGACAGAATATATAAAGAAATGATGGTTAAGCGTAAGCAACTTAATCAAGAAGCAGCAGAGATGAAAGGTATAGCTAAGGGAGAGGTTTTAGCTATGTTCCATAAAGCGGACATTGATCTACTGAACTCAGCTGTTAGAGTAATAGATTCAAAAGCATCAGCTATATCTAATAAGATTAAAGCTCTTAGAGATGAACGTAAATTCTATATTGATAAGACTAAACCTGTTACTACAGCTGAAACTACTAACCCAGGTAATGTAAATACTACTGGAGTAGGATTTAATAGTCCTCTGGTTGTGGTAAATCAAGATAGACCTGTAGGAGCTTCTGGAAATGCACATGTTGTTAATAGAAGTGTTCCAAGACAAGCTGAAGAAATAGTTGATGTTGATAAATTGGACTTCACTGAAAAGAAAGAAGAGACATCTTTACCTTTAAGTCCAATGGAAAAATATAATATGTTACAAAAGGAAGCCGTTGAGATAGGTAATGCTTCAGAAAACCAACCTATCGATACTCCCTTAAGTGAACCAGTTCGTTCAATTGATAATACTATAGTTTCTATGGATGCAACTGGTACAGTTAGTAAAACTGTAGATGATATACAGAGAGAAAATCTATCTAAGATTAATTCAAGACTTTCTTTAGGTAATGAATTTAATCCAGACTATAATACTAGACTTGGTCATGACTATAATAGAAGTATCAAAGCCATGAAACAAGCAGATGCTCATGTAGAACATCACATGTATATCGACCCTGATAGTGGAATGTATTATATGAAAGGATTTACTAGAGATGATAGTAATAATCTAGTTGAATATAATGATTACGATCCTATGGGGTTACCTCATATTGGAACTATTAAGTTCAATGGATCTAAACCAGAATGCAAAATTCAATTCTTCCAAGATGCAATTCCTTACCATGTAGTTAATGGAATATCAGAAATGAGTGATTTCTATAAGAGAGAATGGAGTAAACCAAACGCTAATCAATTCGTTATAGATAATGAATCTGATATAATGACTATAAAGAAAGTAGGATCATCTAATCAATAAGATAGTTATATATTATTATGTGAAATTTGACTCCCTTCATGGGAGTCTTATTTTTGTCACGAAAATTAGATAACAGGAGGAGTCGAATATGAAAATGAAAAATAATTTAATCGCGAAATCAATGGATGTGGAATGTAGAAGTGATACATTATGAGAGTTTCAACCAAGGAAGATTTATATGGTTTTCTATATTCATTTGAGGAATCAATAAGATCTGAATATATGACTGAATACTTAGATGACATATTCTTAGAATATTATAAAGATTTTAATAATTTATCATATATAGAACGAGAAAATGTTATAGAATATTTATCCACAACATATATAGATAATTATCCAGATTATGCAATAGCTCTTAGTATATTACCATCATTGAGGGGAGATAGCACATTTAAAAAATTTCAAGATGCAATTAATGAAAAGCATGATAGATTATCTTCATATAAAGATGAATATGATTATGAAACTAACGAATGCATTATGATGTATCTAACCAATTGCACTTACGAATTGCTAAATGAGTTAGAATATAGTGTAACTAAAAGATTACTTAATCTTCTAAATGCATTTAATTTCGATTATGATTTACTATTCGAAGATTGGCCCACTATTGACTACATGTTTGATAGTCAAGATCATTTACTAGTTGACGCTGTTTATAATGTAGTAGATAGATTCAATAATCATTTCTCAGATCATTATCTATATACAGATAACGAAACTGGACTTTATCTTTCTAATATAATAAAAGATATTAGAAGTAAGATATCTTTAAAGGATCTTGAAACTATTAAATGGGTTAATACTAAGGCATTGACTAAATGTATGGGATTTTCATATACTATTATAGATGATATTAAAAGAGATATAATAGATGAATTCTCACTTAATGTATCAACGGATTTGAATCTTTGCATAATAGTAGTTGGAATTATCTTAGAATGTTTAAGAATAGATTTGGACTATGATCAATGTTATGATGATTATTCCATAAGATCGCTGTATGATTATGTAGTCTATAATTATTCTGCTGTAGAATATGCTATAAATTTGGACAAATAGGAATGTGAATAAAAATATAAGGAGAAGAAAGAAAATGAAAGACTTTAAACTACTGGATAAAGGAGATCTAGAGATTTATGATCGTGAAGTATTCGAATCGTTTACAAGAGATATAAAAGAACTTTTTAAATATTCTGAAGAACTTGAATATCTTAGCTATTCTGAGATTGTAGAATACACTGACGAATGTATGAGTAAAATGGAAGCAATTCAAAGAGCATATTCTAGAAAGTATCCATTTTTAAATACAAATAGATTATTAAAACTAACACAAAGACTTCAAACATCTATTCTAGATTTTGATTTTTTAATAAATTGTGTTATATTAAATAATCTACCATTATTTGATAGAGATCTTCACACTAAATTAAAAAACATAGAAACATGGCAATATTTAGCTAAGTTAAACTATAATGATAGACTTAAATCACTAGCTCATAAAGAATCACTTCTTAAAGTTAGTGATATATTTTTTAATATGTTTATGGATAATCTTTATAACATAAGTATAAAGAGTTCATATAATGTTATACCAGAAACTGTCGTACTAGCATCAAGTAATAAAAGTAATATAAAGAAAAGCAGAAATGCTAGTATACTTTATAAATATCTTGATCTTTTTGAATATATGGATAGATATACCGAATTTATTGATATTCTAGAAAAGGTAAAGGATGTAGTTGATTTTGATGAAATGAGAATATTTGTTACATCTTATATAAATACTATATATAAATCAGCTAGAACCATTGATATAGAATATCCCAATCTAACACCATCTATTATGATAAATAGCACTATGGTAATGATAACTAATTTTTATGAATCAATAGAGTCGTCAATATATTCAAGATCTCCAGTTCAAATAATATCTGAACTTATGTCTAATCTTGAGTCTGGTGAACTTTTTGTAGATTCAGCTGGTATAGATTGGTTAACTAATTATGAAATAGAGCTAGTTCAGATACTGTTCTTACATTGCATAATAAAAGATCTTTTTGATTATGCATTCGATAGAATAGAACAAGTTCTAGAGGATAGACACGATAGATATCAACTAAAGATAAAGTTTAGTAGCGCAGATAGTATGGTGAAAGATAGATTATTCCAAGCATCTATAAAATTGGTTGGTTATACATTATGGAATGTGTTTGATAAGAAAGTTTTATAGAAGGGAGGTAATCTAATATGGCAGATTTCGTATTTCCAAAGAATTATGATATAACAAGTAATAACCCAGATGAGTTCTTACTTAATACTTGGTATGATGCTGGAGTAAATACTCTATTTATTCTTTGGTATAATAATAAAACGAAACAGAAAAGACTACAAAAAGAAGAAGATCCGATGGTTCCAATATTTGTATCAAAAACTCCAAAAAGATATAACGAGGAACATATTCTTAGATCAATGACTAATAGAATAATGATTCCATATGCTAATAAAAACGAAGCTATTAAAGAAGAATTATTCGATTATACAGTTCAAAGATTTAAGACTAAAGATGGTCAGTTGATGCAAAGACTCTATATAAAGGATCTTCCTCCAAAGGGAGAGTTTCTACACCCAAATCTTTATGGTGGGGATATAACTATTGAAGAATGGGTTTATATGGACTGGGCTCTTAAACATTATAAGCAACAAGGTAGATATGTATTTGAAGAATATGAACTTCCATCTGATTTTTCATTTGCATCATTTGACATAGAAACGATTGAAGATGATGATGGAGTTTGGAGAATACACACAAATACATTCATAGATGAAAAATCAGGAACAGCATATTTGGACTATTGGCATCGTAACGACTTTAATAGAGTTGAGTTTTTATCTGAGAATACTGAAGAGTTTATAGAGTTAGTTAAGAAAACTCTTAACGATGCTATAGAAAATTCTAATCTTAAGGATAAGAAAAAGAAAGCTACAGTCCAAAAAGCATGTCACGAAATTGCGGATAATCTTAAGTTTAAAATCAGAAGATTTAATTCTGAGGAAGAACTTATTAAAGCGACTACGACAACTATGTTTACTGAGTATTCACCTGATATATTAATGGCTTTTAATACTACATATGATCTTGGAATGTTTCAGGAACGTATAGATAGGTTAGGCCTACCAGCTGGATTATTGAATGAAAGAGGAATCGGTTATGACTATGATAGACCAAGTTTTGCATCTAAATGGCAAAATAACTTAGGTTCAAAATTTGATAATCTAGATGAAAATTACCAATTTAGAGGAGATCAAATTAATCCTCAAACACGTAAGGTTAGACTTAATAATATAAGTCATACTGTAATAGCAGATCTTCAGGTTTCGTATTGGAGCTTTAGAAACTACTTGAATCCACCGAGTTTCTCTCTTAACTATACAGCAGAAACTGTATTAGGATTTGGTAAATTCGATTATTCTCATATATGTAATCATATAACTAAACTCGCAAGAGCTGACTATGTCTGGCACTCTGTCTATGCTCTTATTGACTCTATTCTTCTGTTAATGATTAATAAGGTTGGTAGAGAATTTGTATCAAGAGAAGCCTTTTGTATAAGAACTAAGAATACTATATCAGAAACGGCTGCATCATCTAGTGCAATTCCAAGTTGTTTTAATGCAGATGCTTTTGATTTTGGTTATATTCCTGGTTCTAATATAAATAAGATACTTAAAGGAATGAGTATTAAAAATGCAGAAGCTGTATCAAGAGCTTTAAATGCTCCAGCTTATGTTGAATTAGCAAGAGATCTTAAAGTTAAGAAGGACTTTGGTGGAGGTCTTGTCTCGAATCCAAATAACTGGGTAATCAGACCAGATATGCTTCATATTTATAATGTACTTAGTCAGGAATGTCAATACGCATTAAATATGAAGATACTTGATGTGTGTTATCTAGATTATAAATCTCACTATCCATTCCAAAGAATAACTAGAAATATATCTAAACTAACATTAGTTGGTAGAATAGTTGGTCTTATAGATGGCAAAACTGATGAGATGTTATTAGATACAAAAACTAAAAAGAACGCTCCAAACTATATTGAACATATGGGTGGAGTAAACTTAGCTCTTGCTAATAATGATATAATAACATATGGATCTTTAGTTCATAATTTACCTAATATGGCAAACTTGATAAATGAATTTATACCTTTTGACAGTAAGCCTGTTGTAGAGTATGTTGACCCTGAGATTACATTTGATTTTGACTTACCTAAATCATATAAACCTTTAATATCAGTATTATCTCAATGCAACGCTAAGAAACTTAGCTCAGTTGAGAAAGATAAAGAGGTTGTAGTACAAGATAATAAATATTTCTTACTTAATAGTGGAGAATGTACTTATTATAACACATTGATTGAGTTTGACTATAAAGATAATATTGATATTTATAGAATAGCGAATGGTAAAAACTTCGATAAATGGGATATATTGTATGGATATTCAATTAAAGATAAACTACATGTAGATAACCATTTAGTAGCTAGACCAATTAATAAGAAATTTAATTTCACTAATTTAGTATGGGAAGATTTTCCATTAGAAACTCTTAGACAAATTTCAGAAGCTACATTATTTACAACCGAAATAGAGTTAGGAGGAAATAAACTTCACGTACTTGATAAGAACTTCTTCTTCCCATTCAAGTATTACTTTAAGAAACTAGATGAAATGTTAGATCCTAATATAAATACAGATAAGAAAGTTTTAATCGATAATATTCAGTATAGAACCGAAAGATTGCAATCAACTTTCCACGTGGAGTTTAGATTTAGGGTTAAATTTAGAGATATAGAATTAACTATATCACAGACATTCCAATGTGTAATACTTGATAAACCAGAAGATGAAGGAGATATATTAGTGTAATCAGAAGAATCAGATTAAGTTCTGATTCTTTTTTTTTAATTAAAAACATTGAAAGGAGGAGAATCTGTGGAAAAAGTTAAAATAGGACAGACTGAAGAAGTGGAAAATAAAACACAAGAATCACAAGAGCCGGGTATTGAAGCTACAGATAAGAAACAAGTTCATAGTGATATATCGGCTAGTACTAGACGTAAAGCTATCGATGGACTTAAAAATGTATCATTATCTACTTCTGAAATAATGTCCGAAGTTACAGGTGTATCTGCTGCTATAAATACTGGATTAGATCCTAATAAAGCTAAACTTATAGCCAGAGAACCTGGAAATAAAAATGATAATATAGATAGATCAGATTCTATTCTAAAACTTAAAGGTACAACATCGAAAGGACATTCTATAGATAGAGTATTATCAGAAAGACTTGATCAACTTTCTGCATCCTCTATAATGAATACTCCTAGTGGTACATATAAACGTATAGTTGAATGTAGAAAGAATTACTTTATGGGTCAAAGACTTCCAATATTAAATCAATCTAATGCTTTATTTGTTGATGACGTTAATAATGGATCTTATAGAGGTTCTGATATAGATGACACTACTAGATATGAAATAACGAAAGATGGTTCAGTAATAAAAGAAGCAGCTGAAATTAAGGCAATAGTAGATATTATCAACCCAAAAGGAATTCAAACACTTTATAGAGAACAAAGAACTCACTTAGACATTGATAGAGAAACAGATATAATAGCTAGAAGAGATGGGTATTCGTTTGTTAGACTTATATCAAATAAAGACGCAGTTAAGGAAATGTATATTAAGTACATTCTTAAAACTAAGAAACAACAGAGAAATGAAACCGTTAAGAAAGCTAAGATTACAACAGAATCTGTACATTGCTTAAAGAACCCATCAGATATTAAATATTTAGTAAAGAATTTTAATATAGCTTTAGAGGATGTTACTGGGGAATTTATTCTAGAAAGAGTAATGTCTAAAGAGAATATAGAAACTGTTAAGAAAAGCATTAAACTTTTAAATGAAGATAGAAGTTCTATGGAAAGTATAGATGGTAAAAGAGATATTTCTAAATATGAGGCAACGGAATATCAAACTAAAGAAACTTTTGAGGAGTTCGCATACAGATATCTAAGTGGGGGATGTGAGCATATATATTCGGTTCCTTACACAAAGAAACTTTCGGATAAGAAAGGTATAGGAGATGATATAGCTTGGGAGTTTCCTTATGGCGAAAACTTCTCATTCTCATATAATACTCTAGGTGTTGAAGAAGGAATGGGTCTATATAATGAACTATTCGTTGATAATAGAGTAAACACTACTAAATATATATCTATGGAATCTTTAGAGGATAGTATAAATAGACTTGAAGAAAGAATACCAGAAGAACTACTATCTGCTTTAGAGGATTATAGTTTTGAAGACATTTATTCTCTTTCAAGTAGAACTATAGGAGCAAATTCTAATATTATATCTTGTGAGTCTATGATGGAAGGTGCAGTTGCTACATCTTCTGGAAGAACTCCGTTAGAAGAATTATTTATTAGAACCATGAGATCAGAAATGGTTGGATTGGGAAATAAAAATTATGGAATTGAGGCTATTGCTAATAATGAATTATTTGAAAACATAGTTAAGCATCAAATGATTCCAGCTTTAGAGGATGGGGTTAGAGTTGATGCATTCCAGCCAGTCGCTGGAGCTCCAATGCAAGATTTTGATACTAAGAATTCTGATGATAATTTAGAGAAATCGATTAGTGAGAAAAATGCAATTTATAGCAAATTAGAGAGAATGTTCGGTCATATTAAAGGTGAAACAGTAGAAGTTCTAGATAATACTAGAGTAGTTCCATTAATGGCCGCTAATAGGCTTCTTGGAGTATTCTATACTCTATATTCACACTATGATATTCAACATTTAATTGCTGTAAGATCAGTGGTTATGAATCCAATGGCATATTCACAAAATATGGATATGTTGGATTTAGATAAAGAAGAACATGAAGAAACATTAGGAAGATTATTATTTGCAGATACTATTAAGCCATTAATAGAAAGACATATGGATACTAAATTCCTTAAGGATAATGCTGATATAGTTTATATTCTAAAGAAACTTATGGAAGAAAATGAAATATCGCATCAAAAGATGTACCATGATATTACTAGATTTAATATGTATAATATGTCTAAAATAATATTCATACCTGCATCTTCATTAATATTTAAACGTAATGGACAGTCTGGACTTGGAGTTTCAACATTTACACAAGCAGCAACACCTGCAAATGCAAGAATACTATGTGATGAGGCATTCCTTTCGCATTATTTATTTGATGCCAAAGGAATATCTATAGTTACTGCACCAAAGGGAACTGCTGGCAATGGAAACGAGTATGGAACAGGAACAGTTGCTCAAGAGTTAAAGAATCTTATGGTAAATCGTTCTGATATGTTAGATATGGGAGCGTATGATTTCCAACTTACACATAAGATAGTAGTTCTTCTTAAGGAAGAAGGTTCTAATGCAACAGTGGATGTTCAATCGTTACAATTCCCAGACTTCGAAATAGACTTCCAACTTATGGATAGATGGGACCAAACAGCAACTGGTCAAATAGGATATTCTTCAGCATTATTCACATCTTCTAATGATGGAAGTAATACGGAGTTAGCTAGAAAACTTTATGAGTTAGATAACACTAAAACATTAGAAATTTTAGCAGCTCAACAAAATAAGATCAAATCAAGTTCACAATTAGCAACTGGACTTCTTCGTATGAGGGGAGGATCTAAGTACGATAACTATATAGTTTCTTGGAGACCGCCTGATGTCGATAGAGGTAATAGGATAATTGGAACTGAGAAGATCCAAGAAATAACAGCATATATAGAGGGAGTATTCAACTTAGCTGCTGGAATTTATGAAGGTGATACAGATTTCGAGGCAAGTAAGAAGTATGTAAAGCTTGGAATTCTAGATGGAATTAAAGTAGCTGATAAAAATATTGCAGATTTAACTGGAATAGTAGAAAAAGCTATCAAACAGGCTAAAGTTAATGTTGCTGCAAATGTTAAGGAAAGAGATCCAGAGACAGGTGAAATAACTGATACATTTGAAGAAACTACTCCATTAGAAGGATAAATGATAAATAATAACCTCCCCATTTCGGGGAGGCATTCTTTTACACTTTCACAACAACATCATTCATCTTTAATTTTTGTGGAACTATGCCTTCCAAGAAATCTAAATCTACTTTATTGGGTCTTATACAACCATATTCTTCTAGGTATCTTTTTACAAACGCCACATCTCTATTATCTAATGGTTTTGTAAAACTTAATTTATTTTCTTGTAAGAATTTTTTAAATTCAGGACTCATAACATCT
>NFZD01007802.1_pt1 | contig 14650 bp, 31 predicted proteins | sample 1095381 | NCBI WGS metagenome assembly NFZD01 (sample SAMN03609891, study PRJNA323583) | gut metagenome | isolation source: feces | host: Rattus norvegicus | place: Denmark: Riget | collected 2013 | reverse complement strand
AGGTGTCTAGCCAGTGTGGGAGGGTGGCGTTATTTTGGCTGGCTGGCGCGGGAGACACCACCTCCCCGCGAACCGGGGGCGGGGGCTGGCGGTTTTTGGGTGCACCCCCTATATAACTAAAATACAATTCTTTATACAAAATACTTCTGAGAATGAACGCAAGCACGCCGCACGATTTATCGAATATCAATAAAACGTATGCTATAGAACATATCTATGTTATGTAGCTATGTTTTAAAACATACTAAATATGGGAACGACAAACGATTCGCACTGCATATATAATGTACACGCATGCGGTTATAATGTACGTGCGTATAAACCGTATAATCTAACGTAATTAGAAATATGAATTAATTGATATTCAGTTAGTTATCATATATATTTAATATTTATAAACATCTGTTACGTATTTTGCACAAAAAAAAATTGATAAAACTATTGACAAATCAAATATACGTTATATCTTTGCGTCGTGGTTAGTGAGAGAGCTGCGAAGATCTTTGAAATATTAGAATAGGTTAAGATATTAACCGCCTGCGTGTCTACGTTCTCGACGAGGCAAACGGGGTGCGCGCAGTTACTTGCCGGTCTAGTATCGGCGGTACTACATTAATAGCGGTTAACCGAATAATTTATGAAACGTTAGATAGACAAACGCTTGACAACTAACGGAATAAACAAAATGTTCAGTAGTCCGCTGGTTATGTTACAGCGGGGGGAGTAATACATTCAACCAAATACCGCGCCTATTGGTGCGGACAAAACGAATGTAACCCGCAAAGGGTACTATAAGGTAGCCCGTTGAAAGCGGTATGACCGCGCATAAATGGATCGAATCAACAACGGGTACGAATAATAATTACTAATTAAAGGGTGAGGCACACCGTAAAAACTGAACAAATATTATGGATACAAACATGAACTCAAAGGACATTAAGAAAGTATTAAGCAATTTGTTTAATTCTTCTTTCGCTGGTTTATCGCAGGCGGTTAAGGCGTTCACGCAGATATGCAAGAACGCTGATACCAATACGGTGAATGACATAGTATCAGGATCAAAATTGACCGCGAAACAAGCGCGGTCGATTATATCGTTTGGGAAAGATCCCAAACGTGTGATGAACGCATGCCGCGTAATGTTCGCGGCAATTGACGGGCAATTTTGTGAGTACAAAATAATCGCCCGCGAGTATAAACAAGACGATAAGCGGGACAAATCATTTGATAAAACGAGTGAACTAACGCCTAACATTTTGTTGGGTAAAGTTTACAAGCCATACGGGTTAAACGTTAGTCCCGTGGAAATAATCCCTAATTCATTGGGGATTATGGTACGGGAAAGCTTGATATCTAAAACGGTTTACGCACCATTCAAGATCGAGATTTTTAAGGTGAATAGGATAATTCGCGCGGTTGGCGATTATATTGCCGTATGCGATAAGATGGGTATAGACTGGACAAAAACGGGCAAAGGAAATGAATAATTTGTTAACTTATTGCCTATTCTGTCAGCGGAATAGGCAATACCGTACCAAGCCGGAAAAGAGGATAGCGTACAAAAGCTATCTTCTTTCCTTTGGTACGGAAAGATTGATAGATAAAGAGACTAACAGGTACGAACGGAACGCGTGGAAGGTCCGTTCGTATTTGGCTAACAAGTTGCGGCAATGATACGCCGCGGCTTACGATCCAGCCGCTACGGGTAAGGTACGCTTATCTGTGGCGGCTTTTCCTATCATATTTCGCGATAGTGATACGTTCCTATGGTACGGCCGGTCGGACAGTCGTCGTAGATAGCGCATGTTAACCGTGTGGCGTGGTTCGTTTCGCGCGGACGTACTATATATTAATCTTTAAAGGTGGAGCGCAAACCACCATAAAAACGCGTCATAGCTATGTGTAAGATAAATGTAGTTAAAGAGGATATGCGTACGCGCGATAAGTATAGCCACATATTAATAGATAGCGCGCATGCTCTTAATTATCTTATTGGCGGTAAATTGTGGGCATATCTTGTCATTTATGACAATATCAATGATAGATATAGCGCGATTGATTTCGTAAGGATAGAGGGTAATTCGGACGATATCGAGTCTATATGTAATAAGGCTTTATCAACTGATTTTATAGCTATTGCGGCTTAATTATAATTTGATAGCCTATATATATATTTCCGGGCTTTTTGTACCTGATTTTACAAAATGATATGTAAAAGTTATGTTTTGCTTACGCGAAAAAGTGTCAGGGCGGACTTTTTTAAGACATGTACTTTCACTTTGCTATGTAAACTGAAGTTTTATCTTTCATTTTGTAAAGTTTTAGTGTTTGTTCTAGCCTCGATCATGCCGGAATTCGGCTGGTCGGGGCTATTTTGTGCCCGAAAGCGTGGGGTTATTGTATATTTTTCCCATAGTTTTCGGGCTTTTTATTGTCTGTATCGATATATAATTCCCTTATCGTGCGCATATCTGATTATCAGGTAGTTAGCTTTTTTCGGAAGGTTTCGTAGATCGGACTGACTTATTGTATAATTTTTAAATTTATCTTGGTATGAAAAAGGTAGTTAGTTTGTTTAGTATGGCGTTCTGCGTCTACATGGGTGTGTTGTTGGTCGAGTCGTATACGCGGCGGCCGGATCCGACAATCATAATCCCGTTCCTGTTCTTATTCGTGGTATTATCATTCAGCGTATCCACGTTCGTCCTATCATTGAGACGGAAGGACGAGAATGAGGACGATTACCTGTTCTAGACGGTACGAACGGTCTCTGATAGTGATGGCGCGGGCGGGGATCGATCGGTAAGTGGCTGGCGGTGCGTCGGCTTTGTGGCAAGGTGGGGGATTTGACGGGAGAGGGGACACCCCGAACCGCTGAAAAACCGGTAAAACCACCGAAAAGCAGGTAGAACCGCTGGAAAACAGTTGAAAGACCGCTTAAAGCCGTTGAGAAACAGCCGGAGGGCCTTTGGGATACGACGGAAGACGGACAAGAGCGGTATCATGCCTGCGTATCATGCTTGACAGGGCTGAGGCCAGGCTGATTGAGTACGTCGTGCGGAACAGGGGAGGAAAGGTGCGCTTTACCAAGGATAATCGTCCGGTGGTATTGATGGGGACGGTGAATGGGATGTCCAGGATGCGCGTCGTGTCGATCTATATGGTCGGGGAGGATATCGTGGCGGATCTTGAAGGTGATGGGACCATATATGGGAACATACGTGTGGTGGATGGGTGGAATAGGGCTATCGTGACCGCTCTGTGATACCATGATGGGATGAGGGCGGGGCGAGGGACCTGGGCCGGTGCTTGGCCATATGTCGGGAACGGGCGTGTACGCGGAGAGAGGCCGTATCGTGGCGGACGGGTTCGGCATGAGCGGGTTCTCCGTGGGGCGTTCGGTGATAGAGGTCGAGTATGTGGATAACGTGATACGATTCCTGGCCGGGGCGTTGGAGCGCGCCGGGAATCGTATGGCGTGATGGCGGGAGCCGGCCCGTCGTGGCTCAAGGAAAATAATGACTAACTAAAAGATGGAGGATATAACAATGAAAGGAATCATGGAGGAGTTGAATGACCAGTTCGGTAAGGTTCGCGAGATCAGGCGTGACCTGTATGGCATGGAAAAGGCGCTGATAGATCGGGCGCTGGAATTTAGCGGCGGGCGGATGGACTTCTATCCGGACGCGACCGGCAATTACGCCGGACATGAGGTAAGGAACGTGGTGGTCAGCCGGAGCAACATGGCGAGGCTGGCGGAGGTTATTAACGAAAGTTTGGATTAAGGTTTTAAGGATATGGAGAGCATGATATTGACGTCCCATCGTGGGCTGGGTATATTCATTGGCAAGGATGTATACCGGAAGGTAAGGATATATAAGGGGCGGCCGCTGGCGGATGCCCCGAGGTCGTATAGGCGCGTGGGCTGCTTCACGGCGGAGGAATTATATAGGCCGTGGTATCAGTCCGGCATCGTCACGGTGTACAAGAATAGTCATGGTACGCTACGGTACGAGACTTATATAGACGGGAGCATCTACCCGTTTTATGGAAAGCTGGAAATAATCGAGTAAAGGACAAGGATATGAGACTGAAGGATGAGATCCCGTTCGTGGTCGGGAAGATGGCTGAGCTGTCGAGGAACCACGACATAGGCAGTTATATAGATGGCGTACGGAAGGCCGGTGATTATAGGTCGCTTAGGACGCGCGTGGCGTGGGACTTGCTCCGGGCGGCGTGCGGGACGGGCTATATATGCGGCCTGTATGACAAGTACGGATGTAATGACAGCCACATAGGCACGCTGGCCATATCGTGCATGGAAAGGATAGGAGTGAGGGTATGAAGGCGAAGGTTAGGCTGATGGATCCGCGGAGCGGAAAATCCATGAATATCGTGATAAACGGGTACGATAGGGCGGCGAGGTGGTACGCGCAGGCGACCGAACGGCAGCGGAGGAAGGCGGAGGCGTTCTTCGGGAAGCGGAAGGCATACCATGTGGCATGTGACGTGCTGTCGCTCGTGGACAAGGAGATGGAGGTGTTCGATAGCCCGGGATCCGGGGATAGGTACACCATCGTGGATAAGTCCGTAAGCGAGAAGGACAGGTATGGCAGGGTATATCATCAGATGTACTCGGCGAGCGAGAACCCGTACTCCCCGACCGGGACGGGGATGTATCGCGGGGACTATTATCCCGGGCAGAAATATAGTTTAGGAAAGCGCGTCACTAATCTCGTGGCGTTGCCGGAGGAGGTATTGGGATTTATGGAACATATTAAAAAGGAGGATAAAAGATGGACATAAGGGAGTATATAATAGAGAGCATGAACGTGGACGCGCTCAGCGTGGAAGGCAAGCTGATCGCGTTGCTGGAGGACTTCGTGGAGGCGAAGGCGTACCATATACGGAAGTCAGGGATAGGGAAGGCGTTCAACGATTGGTTGTTCGGGCTTCCGACGGCGTTCAATACGGAGATCTACGACAACAACATCATGGCCCTGCTGGGCGCGTGGGGACTGCCCAAGGGCGGGGACATATGGATGACATACAGCGAGGCGATCCTACGCGAGATCAGGCGGATGCTGGAGGAGTCGGGCATATCGTTCGATGGCACGGTAAGGACCATATTATCAACTTTATAAAACAGGAGGAAAACGGCATGGAAAATGATTTCAAGATCCACGGATATATGTACGGGACAAACAGCATGAGTTACGTTATCGAGTTGTCTGACGATGGCTCGATGGCACGGGTAGGGACGGATTACGGTCACGGTATCGATGTCATCGTGCCGTGGCGGGAGATCGAGTATGACAACGAGGAAGGAGACGGGGAACCATACGTAGCGGATGATGAGTATAACCGTAAGTTCTACCTAAAGGATTTCATGAGGCATGGGAAGGGCGTATGAGGACAATAGGGAGCAGGCGGCGTACGAGAACGCCTGCTATTGCCTGTACTACGGTTACGGGTACAAGTATTGGAGAAAGAATAATAAGGATTTGGTGGAGTCGGACGAGAAGGCCCGGGAGATATGGGAGAAGGCGTTCGATGAGATGTCACGGGATATATAAAGGAAGGAGGCAATATGAGATGGACGGTAGAGGATAAGCTAGGTAACTTCAAGTTCTGGTCGCAGGCGGCGGATAACGCGGCTTTATTGTCGGATGACCAGTTCGACACGGTAGAGAGATATATGGAGGGAGACGGAACGGGCGAATGGACGGACACGGAGATAAATGACCTGTTCGCCTACGACTTCGATACGATATGTCAGTGGCTCGGGTACAAGAGCGACAAGCACTTGGAGGAAGGACTGTCGGATAAGGATGTTCAAGACATGGACGATTGGGCGTACTTCATGGATGACGGGGAACGGATGCTGGCTCTCATGGACAAGGGAAGAAGGGATTATATCGACGAGGACGGGGAGCTGGACGAGTATGAGTTATCCAAGGCGTTCCAGGACTGGTGGGACGAGTTGGACGATTTCAAGAAAAAGGAGATTTACGATAACAATAAAGAGGAGGAATAGGGATGACATTGGACGATTGGGACGGTCTTATCTCGAACAGCGAGGTAGGCGATTACGCGATCATCATCATGAGGGATCGCAAGGAGGCGATGAGCGGGTACACGCAGGTTCGCCGGGCGGAGAAGTTTGGATACAAGATATGCTTGACCCACCTTCACGACGAGAAATATTATTTCGAGAAGCTGGCGGAAGGCGACCGTGTGTCGTACGTGAACCGGAGGAGGGGTTGGAAAGGTGAGTAGGAAGGAGTTCATGGACCTGTACCGCATGGTGGAGGCGGCGGGACTCGGAAACGTGAGGGTGTCGATCCGGCCGCGGGCCCGCTACTTCAACATGGAGATATATGACAGGGAAGGGAACATCCGTCACTATCAGATTTTCGGCATGGACGGCGACCGCGTGGCGACTGAGCGTACCATACGGGAATTGATGGATATGGCGAGACAATTAACGACATAAGGATCCTTTAAAACGGAGTATAACGTATGAAAAAGCGAAATATTTTTGACTTGCTTATATTTTATGTTTTATGGCATGAAATAAATATAAATTAAAAATATTTAGGCTTATTATAGATTACGTTGTGTATAAATGAGTTACTTTTGTTATGTCAACGATAATTTACATAAAAGCGCATTATAATATTAATCTTGAAAAACGGAAATAAGATGGAAGAGACGAAGATTTGCAAGAGATGTGGTCGGGAGAAGTCGATCGAGGAATTCTATAAGGCTAGGCAAAACAAGGACGGACGCATGAACGAGCGCAAGGAGTGCTCCCAGGAAAAGGACAGGCTACGCAGCGCCAAGGGAGAGACGGAGAATCCGGAGTTTGCCAAGTTCACGCCGAAACAGCTCATCGAGGAGCTGAAGGCGAGGGGCTACAAGGGAGAACTTAGGTATGAGCATGTGATAAAGGTATGACTAAAAAGGAGGAATCGAAATGAAAGAGAAGTTCGTGGAAAGAAAGAGAAGGATATACGATATGTACGTGAGCTTGCGTATCGAGGAGATGAGCCTATTGGAGGATATATTGAGGGACGAGGGAGGAAGGGTGGATCTTCCCGAGGAGGACATAGAGAATGGCGAGTATCCTGTGTCGGTATACGTGGATCTTAGGACCGGGTTGACCGAGATCCGGATAACGTCGGTACGGATTGACGGCTACGGTCATATATATTTTAGCGGTATCGATGATTGCGGGGATTTGATAGAGGATATAAACACGTATGGGGACTACAAGAGCGATTTATTAGATTTCGTGTGCGACGTGGCGTGAGAGGAGGTACGATATGAACAGGATATACGAGAAAGATACGGTAAAGGCGATGTCGTTCGACAAGGACGGAAGGTTGGTATGTTCGCTGTACGACAGCGGGTTCAGGAGCGTGGGCGGTGTCATATCCGCCCTGCTGGACAAGGGAAGCGGATGGGCAAGAAAGATATCGAACGTGTCTATCTTGAACGAGGATAGGGGCTGGTACGGGAGATATTCCGTGAACGGTAGATTGATTGGCTAAAATAACATGACAAGAAAAGCATAGTATAAATTATTGATAATTTTTAAAAAAGACAAAAAATGGAAACGGTAAACGAATTAAAGTACGAGAAAGAAGTGCTCTATAATGAGGACGGGATTGATTATAAGATGGTGGCGAGAGTATCGATCGATGATGATTGTCGTAACAATGTCCTTGACTGGAGCGTGACAGGAAGCATATATAAGATAAGCGACAAGGGAGAAGAATGGATGTCCGGAGGTTGCGTGCATGAGGAGATCATGGAACGGATGCCCGAGCTAGGGGATTTCATAGCGCTTCATAACTGCAATATATACGGACAGCCGTCGTATCCGGTGGAGAATGGGATCTACCACCTAAGAAAGAGCGGGCCGGAGGTAGGCATGGAGTACCTACGGATAACGAGGGAGGAATGCGTGCAGCTGTATATGGCGTCCGGGGACGATGATTATTTCAAGTACCTGCTATTCAAGCTCGGGATCGTGGATCGGTGGAACGAGGAATCCAAGGCGATGATAGGAAGGCTGGAAGAGCTATGCGGGAAGAAGCTCGTGAATCCGTATAAGCCGGAAGAGGAACGGTTCGTCCTTAGAATGGATGATATAGATATGAAGATGATTGAGAATAGGATATTTGACGGGTATTATTCCGGTAAGAAGACATTGGAAAGGATGAAGGAGAAGCTGGATAACCGAAGGCAAAGGATAAACGACGAGTTCGACAAGAAGATCCGGGACATAGAGAGGGACAGGGCGATAGACCTCAGTGTCGTGGACGCCGGGATAGTATCGAGCAACTTCATTTATTACGACAGTACGAACAGGCTCGTGTTCAACTGGACGGACTCACGTGACAGGGTAAAGAAGGAGGATTTCGAGAGATACGTGAGGGAGGTGGATAGGTCAAAGCTTCCGGAGGATATAAGGTTCGAGTTTAACTCATGATAACGAGATAAGGAATAAATAAACAGCAAGACGAAAAGGATATGAACGGTGAGATGGTAGCGCACAAGTGGACGCATGGAATAGGAGACAAAGGATTAGGTAGTAATTTATCGTATGAGGGAGGTAGATTATATTCGTACGAGGCGGAGATAGCGAGGATCGTGGTGAATGAGAAAGGGGAGAAGGCGTACATAGTGAGTACCATGCGGTACTCGAATACGACGGCCAGGCACCAGCGCTATGCGATCATGGCGATACCGGAGGAAGAGAGGGTGTTCGTGACAAATATGAGACTGGGTTGCGATCCTATGGCATACGCCGTGGAGTACGTGCGGAAACTAAGGGATGATATAAGAAGATACAAGAGGGCGATATCCGACATATCGCGGGACGTGAGACCGTGGGAGACGTACGGGAATCTTAAGAAATACATGAGATTCTTCGGCCTCGGGACGTTGAAGGGTATGCTAAGGAGGAACGCCGACTGGTGGAACCTGTGGAAGAAGTACGATGACCCGGCGGATGGGATCGGACGTATCGAGTACGCGAGGGAGATGAGGCTCGTGCTCGGGTCGTTCATAGACCACGAGGAATTGTCGGAGCTTGGCACGGTGAATGTCGTGGTGGATGACATACTCGGCGCCGGGACATGGAAGAGATATATCGGAAGGATAGGCAAGAGAGCCGATCGGGAGAAGAAGAAGCAGGAGAACGCCAAGAGTAAATTCAAGGAGTCGTTGCTGAAATGGAAACGCGGGGAGATAAACTCAGTAGAGCCCATGATCTTTGGATACGGTGAGCGGAACGCGTGGTTACGGTTGAGAGATGGCATGATACAAACGAGCAAGGGCATAAGGATCGGCATTGAGGAGGCGAGAAGATTATGGGCGATCGTCAAGGCGTTCCATGAGGGCATGGCGTTCCGTCATGATCTCGTACTCGACCTCGGTGGAAACAAATGGAAGATCAATAAGTATGAGAACGATATGATGACCGCCGGATGCCACACGATCCCCTACTCGGAGATGGAGGAAATGGCGAGACAACTAAATCTTGTGTGATATGTTAAGGGTGATGATCACGGTATGCCTGGCGATACTTCCGGGCGTATCGGCCGTCGACTTTCACTATCAGACGGAACCGGCGATCGAGATCAAGGCGGCAAGCGAGTGGGACAGGCTGGCGGACGCGATAGCGACGGTCGAGTCAAGGGGAGACGACCACGCGTACAACGCCTCGTCCGGGGCGCTTGGCAGGTGGCAGATGAAGCGGATATACGTGGACGAGGTAAACCGGATCCTCGGGCTGAGGAAGGACGATAGGAAATACTCGTACGAGGATCGTACGGATCCCGTGAGGGCGCGGGAAATGTTTGAGATATACCAGTCACACCACAACCCGGAAAAGGATATAGACAGGGCGATACGGCTTCACAGGGGACTCGATTCCCGGAAGTACGTGGTAGCGGTAAAGGAGGAAATGGATAAATCAAGATAAGGAGGATGGTATGAATTTGAAGAACGCGCTAAGGATAGCGATGATGGAGATGGCCGCGGCCATCTCCATGAGGGATAACGGGCATGGCGTATTCGGCCAGGAGCCGAGAGCGGAAATGAGATTCAACCCGGATTACAGGAGACCGAAGGAATCTAGAGAGCTTCGGGAGTTCAATGTGAAAGGGAAGAAGGTAATGGCGTACTCGAGAAAGGACGCCATAAAGAGACTGAAACATAATGAAGGGAGGAAATGACATGACAGAGAGAGAAAAAGGGATAGAGGAAGGCGGATGGCTGGCGATACGGTATCTCGTGGGTAACGGGCAGATAGGAGCCGCCAAGGATCTTATGTATGTGTTCAATTTCAGCGAGGAGAGATGTCGTGAGATGCAGGAGGAGATGAGGAACGATGATAACGAGTTGGAGGGAGACATGGAAATGATGATAAGGACAAGGTTTTCCGGGAGCAAGGAAGATCCAGACATCCCGGATATAGGATATCATGAGATAGGGGAGACATTCCATGCCAAGATAAATGGGAATGACGTGATATTGAAGGTCGTAGAGGAGCTTGATTGTGGGGGATGCGCGTTACGCGGGTCAAACTGTGAGATGTCGTGTTGCACTCCGTACGAAAGAGAGGATAACATGAACGTAGGCTATATGGTAACAAGGAAAGGTCATGGAGAAGAGTAAGAAATTTGACGTGATAGCTTCCTTTAATAAGGAGGACGTAATAGGTTTCTACGAGAAGCTCTTGGATCTCACGGAACAAGAGAGGATGAGTGAGCGATATCCCGAGTGGTGTGAGCTGGAGCGGATGTTCGTGGAGTTGTTCGGGGAGAAAACATTCAGGGATCATTATTTAAATCCGGAAGGAAGGGAGGAAATATGTTGACGATAGAGATACCGGAATCGAATAGGAAACGGTCGGAGGAGGATGAGCTGGCGAGATTCATCCTCGACGGGATAAGGCGTGACGGGAAGCGCGAGTACTTCCATTTCGGCGTCGGGACGAGCGGGGAATGGCCGCTGGCGTGGTCAAGGGATCTCGTGTCGGAGAAGCATGGGATATCGAACGCGGGACACGAGGAGGTGCTCGCGGCGTTCGAGGCCAAGGGATATTCGGTGTCGGTGAGCGCGCCGATATATAATAATAAGAGGATAGAAATATGGTGAACGAGGAATTTTTAGAGAAAAGAATAGACGACGCTGTTAGGCTATGGAAGCAGAACAAGAGGTTGAGGTCAAATATAACAAGGCATGAGGCGATTTGTCATATACAAACTCCTACGCAGATATACGAAACGGAAAGCGGGAAACTAAGATTTATTCTATGGAATATGCTGGGGGCGTTTAATGGTCATTACGAAGTCGTGGCGAATCCGGATACGTTTGATTACGATATAGCTAAGTATGCGGATTATGTGTCACTGATATCCTATAAGGAGATAGAAGGGAGAATAGCAGTAAGGAGAAGTGATCTATCGGAAGAGAAACGTACGGAAATGGACGCATCGGTAGCATTGACCATATTAAGGAGTGTAATAATGGATAAGCACCATAGATGGATAAACGTTATTGATAAGCATATCCAAAATATAGTTTTCGGGAAGATAGAATCGGATGATTTGACAAAATAATGACAGTTTAAGACATGAAAGTAGAGGTATAGATCAATATGATAACGACAATAACAATAAGTAACAATAAAAGGACCCCGTTCAGGTACGCCCCGGAGATAAAGGCGTTCAAGAATGGGACCGAGTTTGTGTTCAAGCCGGGCGTTAACATAATTATAGGAAAGAACGGTAGCGGGAAATCAACCCTCATGAGCATGATCGCGAAGTACATGTTGTGTGAGAATAAGATGTGTTCGTACATGCCAAGGGAGGCGCTGGATTTTCCTGACGTTTTCGACGATAACGAGGATGTTCTTGACGGGGTCTGTATAAAGGCGGATTATGCGGGGAAAGTGTTCAATCTTTCGCAGCAGAATGAGATGAAAGACAACGACGTGTTTGACAACGCGTATAATTTCAGCCTGTTCATGGATGGAATGTCAAGCTCGTGCGGAGAGAAAGGGCTTCGCTCTATGAGCGCCCTTTTCAGCTTTATGTTCAGCCAGAAAGACTACGCGTTCCCCATACTCGGTCTAGCGGACCTCAAAAAGAAGTCGAACGAGTTATGGGCCAAGAAAATCGACAACCTTCTCAGGTATTACAAGAGCAATCGTACAACACTTACTAAAGACACTTTCGAGTACACCGTCCTTATGGACGAGCCTGACAGGAATCTCGATATCGACAACATCATGCAGGTTTACGAGGTGTTGTCATTCCATAAGCCACAGACGCAGATCATAGCCGTGATTCATAACCAGGCCTTGATTTACAAATTGAGCGAGTTGGATCACGTGAACTTTATCGAGATGACGGAGGGGTATTTGAACAAGGTTGTCGATTTTGTATTTTGGTCGTCAGTTCGTTGACCTATGGGCGGAATATTTAATTCGATTGCGAGATAACGATAAATAATATAAAGGAGGAGCAAGCATGAGATTTTGCACGACGATGGAGCAATCCAGGAGGTTGACGAAGGCGGGGCTTTCCCCGCTCACATCGGACATGGTTTTGCTATACATGAACGATGGCGGATACGTGGCGGGCTGGCTTGATATCAAGAAGGACGGGGATAGGATATATTACGAGGATGCCGACGGATACGAGACAGACGTAAGGGAAGTGACACTTCCAGCGGACAGCGATATGTACGATCATTCAAACAGGGAGCACAACCCGGCGTGGTCGCTGTCGGCGCTGGTAGACCTACTGCCGGATAAGGTAATTCTTGGTGGCGATGAATATGCGCTGGACATGGGAAGATACCATGTGGGATATGTATGCTACGAGGAGGATGCCTCGTTGGTATACGTAAGCGGAGAGGATATGATAAGCAACATGGTTATCGTGGCTAGTACGTTGGCTAATAAATGTTATATAAAATTTTAAAGAACATAAGACTTAAACAATCATGACATCAGAGGAAATAAATAACATCTTGATGGATGTATGCAACAAGGAGCAGGAAATGTCGGAATTAAACAATATGATAGACGCGATAAACAATCTTAAGGCGACAGGAGAGATGCAGATGGAATTCAAGGACTCGTCAGGCATGACATCGTCTAGGACTATACATATGAGTGACATATATACGAGACAGACAATAATCATGCTAAGGGATTATTGCGAGGCAAGAGTAGAAATACTTAATAGCTACATAAATTCCGTAAGAATCGTAAAGGAATAACTTATATTAAGATTATTGAATACTATTTATAAACAAAAGTGTCTACATTTGTGGACACTTAAAACTTAAATGACATGAAAAGAGACGAATTGGTAATGAAGCTCGACAGTATTGTCGACAAGATCAGGGGCGGATCGAGCCTGCTGGATTACGGGGCGAAGGTCATCATCAGCAAGACCGACAAGGACGGCGAACGCGAGATAGACTCGACGAACCTCAATATGGACATAGACGTGGAGGCGAGCTGCCTGGCGGAACTTGACGAGATTACGTTCACTTACCTGATGGGAGCGGTGTACAGCATGAAGACTAATAAGATCGTGGAGGAAATGGAAGATGAGGAGGATTGACGAGTTGACCGACATGGAGATCTACCTGTTGACGGACGACGAGGTGGACAAGCTATGCGACTTGGAGTGCATGGCGAACGGGGTAAGGTTCAACATACCGTATCCGGAGGAGGCCAAATCGAGAATGGTGCGCGCGGTACCTTCCGGGAAGTACTACTACATAGAGCCGTTCGGGATAGCGACCACGGATCGCGACAAGGCCGAGGAGCTGGTGGAGGCGATCGAGGAGCTAAAGGATATATACATGACGGAATATGATTTCGACCTGTCGGATTACGTGCTGAGAAAGAAGGACTACCTGGTGCGGATAATCGAGAAGGACATGTATAGTGACGCGGTGAGAAAGAAGCTGGCGGACGAGAGAGCCAAGGAACGTAGCGAGGAATACAGGAAGGCTCTTGACGAGTACACGGAAAACCGGAAAAAGGAGGTCAAGATCAAGGACTCGGTCATGGAACGGGTATACAAGATCAAGCAAAAGATGTCCGAGTGGATGGAGATCCGCAGGCAGTTAAATGAGGAGTACGTGCCGCTCGTGAACGGGGACAGGGAGAAAGCTATGACATTCCTGAAGAAGGCTTACGATGTCACGGATGAGATGGAAGCTTTTATTAACTCTAATATAGATTCAAATGATGCACAATTGGTTTAAATGCGCCACCAAGTACGAGAAGGTGGACGTGAATGGAATGACGCAGATGGTAAGCGAGGAGTATCTCGTGGACGCCCTGTCATACACGGAGGCTGAGGCCCGGTTCATCGAGGAGATGGCGCCGTTCGTGAAGGACGCGGTGAACGTGGACAAGATCACGAAGTACAAGGTGGACGAGATCTTCAAGAAGGAGGGAGGCGACCGTTTCTACAAGGTGGTGGCTGACTTCATCACGATGGATGAGAAGAGCGGCAAGGAGAAGAAGAAGGCGCACAACTACCTCGTCATGGCGGGCTCCACGGAGGAGGCGCTGGCCACCTTCAAGGAGAACATGAGGGGA
>NFZD01008899.1_pt1 | contig 14691 bp, 7 predicted proteins | sample 1095381 | NCBI WGS metagenome assembly NFZD01 (sample SAMN03609891, study PRJNA323583) | gut metagenome | isolation source: feces | host: Rattus norvegicus | place: Denmark: Riget | collected 2013 | reverse complement strand
AGGGCTGCCACGGCCGCCCTCGGCAACCGTGGCTATTACTCATCTACTGAAATCACTCATGCTCTGATTGACACCCAGCAAATCAATGTCCGTATCACAGTCATCATGTCCAATGCTCACAGTCCAAGAAGCAAAAGGATACTCAGTCTTGAGTGCATGAATTGCATCAAGTACATTCTTGACTAATTCATTAAATCGTTTTTCATCTCTCTTGTTCATCTCTGTCTTGCACATTTCAGTGAGCTTTTGCAGTTGTGAATAGTCACATTCTGCAATCATGCTCTCAAAGCGAAAGTCTTTCTTGCTGTCAACTTGCATCTCTTCAACTTCTCCTTTCACAAGTCTGTACTTGATGTCACAATTCTGGTCGATGATAAACAATGTTCCATTCTGCTCTTTGCCGATTGAGTAGCCCTCTGGCTCCCCTGCATCTCGTACATTGTTGAATAGCCAAAGAAAATCATCTTTTGTCATTAGTACATTTCCTCCTGTTCGCTAAGATAGAACTTTGCGATAGTGGTCAAGTCCAAACCATCGAACTTCTCAACACCATCAGCAAGCATCTGGTTCATCTTCTCTACCTCTGCAATAGCATAGCCAAGGTCTTTGTAGGTGTATCTGTAAAGGAAGTCACTGCACTGCTTCTCCCATTTAGTACCTTTGTTGTAGATAACTGGCTCTTTAGTGGTGTAGCAAATAACATTCTGCATCATAGTAGTTACCTCTCATTCTATCATCATCATGTGATGTTGTGTTCTTTCCTTCTTTCTGATTACATTCTAACATAAGTTTGTTCATTTGTCAAGTCATTTAGTGGAAAATTTCAAGAAAAATTCGCACAAAAAACAAGGCGTGTTTTTGGGCAAAATGTCGGCTTGACAGAATGAATAAAATGTGATAAAATATAGGTGCAAAGCATACAAAGCCAACGACGTCGCGCAACGACCGTCGCGCGCCTACGGTCAACTTCTACAAGCACAAGCCATTATTGTGTGTATCCTACTGGTGGCACACATTACATCATGTACTACACATACATCATGTGTTGTTCGGCATCTGTGTTGTATTGGATAGTTAGCAGTTGGTGTGGTGTGGTGTGTACTACATAGGTACAGTACCATACCTACCATGCCATACCATACCATACCATACCATAGTACATACATCATGCATCATGTGTGTTGTATTGTATTGTATTGTGTATTGAATCAATCAATCATTCATTCATTCAATCAATCATTCATTGTATTGTTTGTTTTATTTTATTTTTCTTTTAATCAAAGAGATTGCAATGAGTTGATTGAATAATTGAACAAATTGAGAGAATACCTACCCCATTCAAATAAGACCGTGGTGGGTCAGAGCCGCGAGGCCAAAGGGAACTCAAAGGGTTTGTACCGTACCCCTACCCGGGGGTAGTTTTGGGAAAAAAATGAAAAATTTCTGATTTTGATTTTCGCGGGACACTTTTCCCGACCGCTGACCCGATTTTCGGAACGCGGGCAACACGGGTAACCTTACGGAATATCCCAGAACTCATCACTGAAATTCCTTTTTTTACTCCCACCGTACCTTCTCGCGAAATCCTCAATCTTCATATAGATGAAACCCACGATGAGGAACACCACTACGAATCCGATCGCCCCGAAAATTGCTCCGAGTGCCACTCTAATGAATAGCCATAAGTCCGTGAACATCAGCCAAATCAGCAAAGTCACTAAAACCGCCCCGACAACTCCAAGGCCAATCGCCAGCGGCAACCCGATACTCGGCTTCAAATCCTCTTTCTCGTTCAGCCATCCTCGCGTATCCATCAAAATTCCTCCTAAAAAATTTTTTTAATTTCCAAAAACCAACACAATTAGTGCCGATTTTGTGCGTCTTTCCTGCCCCAGTCCTCAAACATAATTCCTAACCGTTTTACACCTTCCACAATGAGCTGGGCTACCAGATAGTAGAGGTTAATCAGGGCTACAAAACATATGATAAGGAAAATGGCGCCGGCGACATATATCATAAATTTGTGGCCGCCAACTACTAAGCCGAAAATTGTTAAGGTGATTAGCGCCAGAGTGACGCACCAGATGGTGAATTTCTCGCTTAAAGGCCTCTTTTCTCTCATAAGAACACTCCTTTTCCATTTTCTATAATTATTATAGCATATAATTTTTTTTCTCGCAAATCGCCGCAGAATTTTTGAAAATTTTTTATTTTTGATAATATAAAAGCCTATTATTATAGTTACGAAAATCTGAGGATAGAGAGGAGGATAATTATGGCGAAAAAATCTTTAAGTTAGCGTTCGACTGCGTCTTTGCGCGGTAGCCGTCGATACTTAACAAATAAGTATGCAAACGCTACTATGCCAGAGGAAGTCGCCGCAGAACTATCGGCGATTGACGCGGAGATTGAATCTCGAAAACCAGACCCAAATGAAGGTATAGTTTTTTATACCACAATGGGACACCTTTTCGAATTTTATGTATACGCCGCGATAAAACAATTTAGTCAAGAGGTAAATGGACGAAATTGGGAACTCGGTCCACTGTGCTCTTTTGCGCAATCATTCAAACTAAAAGGCGGCTCAGTAGAGTCACCGGGAGGCGCCGCTGAATCCGCTTATAATAAGGTGCAAGAATGGAAACAAGATCCAAAATATGTAAATTCTGTCTCCAAAGCCGAAGCCAACATTATTCTCGGCGCCGAAGGCGTGGTGCAAAATCTTTTGGGCGGCTGGCTACGAGAAGCTGCAAACTCTCCTGACCCTCAAAAGTTGTTGGCCGTTATAGATGTATTATCTGGCAAATCAAAAGTTGACGTCACGGCTATTGCCGATACCGGCGGTAAAGGTAACCCTGTCGGCGACTTAGTTCTTAGCTTTGGCGGCCGCCGTGTCATTCTTGAGTTGAAATGGCAAACCGGTCAAAACCCCTATGCACCGGTGACTTGGTTCAGCGGAGTGGCGGATTCCACCCTGTTTGGCGCGAATACTTTTTCTTCCTTCTTAAATGCCCACCAGTCTGAGTATTGGAACTATAAACGTTCGAAAGTTGCTTTTATTGACAATGTTATTAACAGCGGCCTATTTAAACATTTACAGTCTTCTGCTGGCGGCGATGGGAATGAAATCGCTTCGTTTTTGATTAAAAAAGGCAATGTATCAAAGTTGGCTCAAGAAAATCCTTTAACAAAAGACGCTGGGAAAATTACACTTCATTTGAATGGAAATACCGCCGATGTCCAATTTTCGGATATGACTATTCCAACAGACCAAAACTCTTCTTTGCAGATTGCCGTCAAAGGGCGCAATCGCAAAATCCAGTTAATGGCAACCGTAAATGGAACTTCTTTCCGAGCGGGCGCTTTCTGGGCTTCTAACTTTTACAAAGGCGGAGACTTAAAAGGAAAGTATAAAAAAGATGAACTGACAGGTCCATCGGCTTATTCTTTTTCTTTTGAGATGTACGTTACCCAAAAGTTTTTGCAAGAGCTAAGCATGAACTTAGCATAATTATAGAAAAAGGAGGTCCTATTATGGACAAAATTAACATCATCAATCTTGGTATGGCTGAGCAGAATGAGCCTACCACTCTGACTATCGGCGCCGCCGAAGTTCAGATTAAGCCGGTTGTCGCTTATGAAGAGCTGTTTGCCACTATCCAGTGGGCAGTGACATTCATCGTCGATGACCGTCCTTTTGTTTCTGGCCCTCTGTATCGTGTCATCCGCGAGATGTCTCTTGCCAAGATGTACACTAACTTGGACGTCGCCCCTATGGAGTTGATTGGCTTCTCCGCCGGCGAGCTGTATGAGTGGTTCGATATCCTTGAAAGCCATAATGTATTTGAGAAAATCCGTGAAGTTGCTTCTGCTAAGCAGGTTGCCTTCTTCGAGGAGACTCTCGACAAGACTGTAAATTCTCTGGTCCAGTACCGCAACTCTGCGGCCGGCATTCTTGAGAAGATTAAGATCGATAATCAGAACTCCGCAGACGCAGTCGCAGCTATCACTAAGATGCTCGACAATCCTGATGAAATGTCTCAGATTAAGAAGATGTTTGAGCTGATGGATTTGCAGAACACCAATAAACCAGCTCCTGCCGAGGAGTCAGCTAAAACCGTGACACCAGTTCAGTCTCTTGAGGAGATTGGCTTGACTGAGTAATCAGTCGTATTAAATAACAGAGAAAGGGGGACAATAAATGGCAATCACATTTGATGTCGGCTTTCGCGCTGACACCAAGGAGCTTTCTGCATCATTAAGTACCATTTAGCGCGAAGTGCAAGCGGCTTTCTCCGCTCCGACCGCTGGTAAAGGTATGTCTACTGAGATTGCGGCTGCCGTTAAGCAAGCGCAAATCTTGGAACAAACTTTGAAGAAAGCAACAACTGAAAAGGGCACTTCTTTTATCCAGATGAATCTGGAATTGAAGAAAATGGGAACCTCTGCCGAGGAGATGGTCGCCACCTTAGCCAAAGCAGGTCCAGCTTTTTCCGGTTCGTTAAATACTATGTTGCAAACATTTGCAACTGCTGATCGCAACTTATTGTCAATGTCCGCAAAAATTAAAGAAATGGGTCGAGTATTAACCCAATCCTTTAAGTTTAGTGCGGCACAGAGCGCAATTCAATTTGTCACCGGTGAAGCCCAAGAGGCTATTCAATGGGTACAAAAATTGGATTCTCAGTTAAATACAATCCAAATCGTGTCAGGTAAGACTGCCGCTGAGATGGGAAAGGTATATGACGTAGTAATCCAGAAATCTAAAGAGCTGCGCGTAACTGCCCAAGACTATGCTGAAGCATCCCAGATCTTCTACCAGCAAGGTCTTGGCGACGAAGAAGTTGCCCGCCGCTCTGAAATAACTATTCAGGCTGCTAAAGCCGCAGGCCAGTCTACTTCTGATATGGCTGATCAGCTGACCGCCGTTTGGAACACTTATCAGATGCAGGGCGACGAACTGCAACGTGCGGCTTCCGTCGGCGCTAAAATGGGTGCTGAGACTGCGGTTGAGTTTAAAGACATCGCTGAAGCCATGCAGATTTCCGCATCTGCGGCTTCACAGATGGGTGTTTCTTATGACTCTTTGGCAGCCATTATTGCAACCGTAGGTGAGACCACTAAACAGAGCGCTTCTGTTATTGGTAACGCTTATAAGACCATCTTCTCTCGTTTCTATAACTTGAAAGCGGCTGGAGAAGAGGGCGCGGTTGAACTTGGTCAAATCTCCAATAACTTAAAACAGTTAGGCGTCGATATTTTGGACTCCAGTGGAGAACTGATTGAGTTGGATAATGTTATCCAGAATGTAGGTAATTCTTGGGATACTTACACTCAAAAGCAGAAAATTGCTATTGCCGAACAAGTCGGTGGTACTCGTCAGTACGGTCAATTTTTGGCTCTGATGGAGAATTTTGATAAGTACCAGAAGAACCTTGCTTCTGCTAACGCAGAAACTGGCGCAGAGACTTTGCTGGAGCAGTATGAAACTTCTTTGGAGTCTATCGACTCTGCAATGGAGAATGCTGCGGAGTCTTGGTCTAGAGCTTTCTCCAATGTGTTTACTTCTGATGCACAAAAAGATTTCTATCGCGGGCTCGAAGATGTTGGCGATGTTTTAAACGATGTTTTAACAACAGCAGGCGGCCTTAAAGGAATTATTACTTTAATTGCTGCTTATATGGTTCGACATATTCCTACAGGAGCAGAGAGATTAAAAGATACTTTTATTACTTTAAAAGATAATTTCACATTAGATAATCAGTTAAAATCAGCAGCAGAATCAATGGCCAAGATGCGACAAGAAATCGCAGATACCGCTACGCAAAATACTGCGAATAATATTGGATTTAAACCTCAACAAGGATTTGGCAACTTAAAAAGTGAAAACTCTGTCGAAGCAGATTATCTGAATACTAAATTAAATATAACTGAAAAAGTAACTCAGGCGACTATCCGTTTACAAAATATCGAAAAGCATGGCACTGCAGAAGCTCAACGTCAAGCACAAGCTGAAAGGCAGACTCTTGAGCTGGCTCAAAAGAGAGCTAATACTGCTGTTGATGAGCTGAAAACTATGCGTGATCAGGCTAAACAACAGCAAATTATTGCCAATGCGGCCAGAAATCGCGCTAAAAGAAGCGCTGGAACCGCTGCCGCAAAAGATGACTATAAACGCGCAGAACAGTTAACGGCAGCGTTAAAAGCAAATCAGGCTGCTGCAGAAACTGGACAACAAGGACTTTCTCGATATAGAAACGCGATTGTAGATCTTGGGAAATATTTTAATGATGGATCAGAAGATGGCAAGATCTTTGCTCAAGAAATGAAAGCAATCAGTAGATCATCTCAAGATTTAACTGGTACTATGGGTAGCACAATTGAAGCTATCCAGCATTACCGACAACAGTTAGAAGAGGCTCAGGCGGCTGACCCCACACCCGCTCGTCAGCGAGAAATTGCTGCTTTGCAACAACTTGAGGCAGAACAGACAGCCATTTTGGGAACACAAATGAATTTAGCCGACGCAAACCGACAAGTAAGTGAATCTACTAATCGAGTGAGCGAATTGATGCAAAAATGTAGTGCTTCCGTAAAGAATTTTGGCGATTCTGCAATGCAGGCGGTATCTAGCGCACTAATATTGGTTCAGGGATTTAGCGCATTAAAGTCAGCAGCAGAAGATGGAGAAGTAACATTCGGGGAAGTCGCTTCCAGTTTGTTAATGATTATTCCATCTACAGTATCTTTAGTGAAATCTCTTGGTGGGGTTGCTTCATCTGCATTAACCATGGCTGTTAATTTAGGTGCCGCTTCTGGTGGCATATATGCAACAGCAATCGCAGAGGGTACTTTGACAGGAGCAACAATTGCTCAGACAATCGCCACAGAGGGATTAGTGGCTGCCTTAGCTCCATTTCTCCCAATTATTCTGGCAGTTGCCGCTGCTATTGCGGCCGTAGTAGCAGTTGGTGTCGGGTTGGTATCTCTTTGGGAAGAACTAAGTAGTCGTTCCCCAGAGGCCAAACTTGAAAGAGCTAAAGAAGCTGCGGCTGGGCTTGCAGAGGAAGAAAAAGCAGCCAAGGAAGCATCCGATAATTTGCGACAATCTTTCGATGCTTATTCTGTAGCAGAAGATAAATTAGATTCTTTAACCCGAGGTACAGAAGAATGGAAAGATGCTCTTGAGGAAGTAAATAGTGCTGCGATGATTTTGCTAAATTCTTTAGATGATCTATCTGCGGAAGAGATTAAATCTCTATATACTCGTGAAGATGGTCGAGTAAAATTAGATGAAAATAAAATCAAGGAATTACAAGACCAAGCAGATAATCGAGCAGATAGCGCATCTTACGCTGCTGCGGTTGGCGCTAATCGGGTTGCGGTTGCTCAGAATAATCTTGATATGAGCAAGATTGTTTCTAGCCTAATGGCGAAGCAAAAATCCGACGAAATCAAAACAGATGATGAAGGTCATACTGTACACACTAATCCTCTTTGGAAAGACGCTGGACAGATTACACAAGTATTAACAGAAAACTTAGGAGATCTTTCTAAAGTTACAGAAGCCGAATTTAAGGGGGCCTTAGAAGAAGCTGGAATCGTATTAAACGATTATGCCGGTTCTACTACAGATCTTTATAATCAAACTGTAGCGTTAGCGGAAGCTACTTCAGCTGCAGAGGAAAAAATGTCTCTTATCTCTCAATTACAGGTTGACGCAATCCTTGGTGACGAATACGGTGATGAAGAAAAGATTATCGCGGCTGATAAACTGGAAGCAAGAACTCAAGAAATTTATGAAGAACAGTTAAAGAAATACACTGATGGGGTCAACAAATTCTCAGAAGCCGATAATAAACAAGTAGCTCAGATGTTAAAAGATTATAATGAAGCAACCGGCAAGAACTGGGTAATGGACTCTAAGAACGCTGTTCGCGGCACAGACGGCAATAGAACTTTCGCTTTCCGAGATGAGGAAGGCGAGCTCCACGAATTGACTAAAGAACAAGTTGCTCAAACTGTTGCCGCATCTTTGGCCCTTAAAGAGCTTACTGGAAACGCTGAAGCAGCGGCAACCACTATGGCAAATCTTGATAAGAATGCCTCTGAATCTGATGCGAAAGGTATTAAAAACTTTATTACCGAGGGCAATTTTAATACCATGACGGGAGATGAGATTAACGATCTAGCTGCACAGGGAGACCAAGGTATCGAAGATTGGTTGGTTGAATCATTTGGAGCAACAGATATTGAGTCTTTAGCTAAAGATTTAGGGTATTCTTCTGGAGAAGAATTGATTGCTGGAGTTAAGAAAGGATTTGAAGTATCTCAAGGCGCGTTAGAAGACATTGGTAACAATCTCGGTAAGCGCGCAAAAGAAGCTTTTGAAAAAATACGAGAAGCGGGTACTTTAGATGATTTTACCATTGACGAACAGCAACAAGTAGCAAGTTTAATTGAACAGGCATTTAATAATGGCGGCACTAAGGGAGCAGAGGTTTTAGGACAGATTCTTGAAGCAACTGGAGAACAGTCTTCTGAGTTCTTGGATGAGATTGCTTTAGTTGACTGGGCTACCGTATCTCCCGAACAGTTGCAAAAACAATTGGAGGATGCTGGCGTTGCGACAGACGGTTTCGCCGAAGTTTTACCAAACTTAATTCAATTGTTAAGACAGGCCGGAACAGTAACTCAGGAGAGCGCAACTGAACTATACAATAGCATTGCTGAATATCGTAATACTGAGACCGGCGATGTGGTTGACGCAGAAGCTATTTCTGCTTTGGAACAAGCTGGCATTGAAACCTCTCAGTACTTCCAACAAATGGCGGATGGTACATATGTATTGACAAAAAATGCAGAAGAGTTCAAAGCTGCGGTTGAGGATGCTTCTTTACAGGGATACCGAGAGCTAATTCACCAAACTCGAGAAGATATCGAAGCGCTAGAAGGTGCGAAAGCCTACGTGAATGCCAATGGCGCAGAGGGGTTGGCTAATTTAGAGACCTCTGCGTATAAGAGCGGTCAGATAGATTCTCAGAAAGCATCTGCTCAATATGCTTTACTGGATTCTACTGGTAACTTATCCGATCAGCAACGCGCGGAGTGGGGCGAAGGTATTGCTAATGGCGACATGACAGCGGCTGAAGCTCGGGAATTGGCTGAAGCTTTCGATAAAGCAAATATTTCTGCTGAACAGATCAATGAAGCTTTAGCTGAGCAAACTGCTGCTTTGCAAGAACAACAAGAAATCCTTTTTACTACTCAGCAACTGAACGAGGCAGAAGCTGCTGGTTTAGATAGCGGAGAAGTATTAGAATACGCTGAGCACCTACAAGAGGTTGCAAACTCTTCTGATTTAGTTGCTGACAATATATCTGAGATGGATGCGACAATGGCTGCGGTTGATATCAAGAAAATGAATAAAGGTATTGAAGAGTTAGCTGAAGGTTTTGAAGATTGGTCCGATATTTTGAAGAAATCTGATAAGAGTTCTGCAGAATATGGTGAAGCTCTTGATGGCATGCGCGGAGCTTTAAGTAAGGTTATTGATGTTGAAGAAGATTATATCTCAGATTCTTTTGTGCAAGAGCATATGGGAGAGATTGCTAAAGCTGCTGAGGGCGACGCAGAGGCAATCGATAGTCTGAGAGCAGCAATGGCAAACGAAATTGTATTGGATGTTGGAGCAGATACCGGTATTGCCGAAGAACAGTTGCTGAATTTGAGTAATAATGTTTTATCTCAAATTCCAGACGACCTTGAAATTGGCGCAACCTTAGATGATGCTCAATTCTTAGAGGCCGCTAACCGACTTATCGCTGAGTCCGGTATGACTGCGGAAGAGGCGCAGGCTTACTTCAATTCTATCGGCTATGAACCAACTTTTGAAACTGAGACTCAAACGGTTACCCATCAAGTGCCATTAGAGGCTAAGGAAACCACATATTCTGTCGGAGTCAATTGGAAGACCTTAGGCTCTTTGCCAGAGTTTTTAGGGGGCGGCAGTATTTCTGTACCTTACCCCACCATTAAATCTACTACGAGAAATCTTACTGAATATGATACGGTAACCGAAGATATTGAGGTTCCAGCATTATCGGCAGATGGGCATCCTAAGATTAAATCTATTAAAAAGACTTCTTCAGGAGCTGCCAATAATTTCTCTAATAGAAATTCTGGTGGAGGCTCTCCTGGCGGAGGTGGCGGTAAAGGCGGCGGCGGAGGTGGCGGGTCATCGCCAAAACATTCAGCAAAAAACGCCGCTAAATATGATAAAATGGCAGATCGTTATGGTTCTATTCAATCCAGTATTGATAAAACTGCTCGCGCAATGGATCGCTACGGAGCGGCACAGGATTCCGCTTTTGGCGCCGCGAAAATGCGAAGTATGAAGAAAATTAGTCAAGAGTTGATAATTCAAGCACATAATTATAATGAACTTTATAAACAAGCAAAGAAATATTATGGAGATAAGAATTCCGGCGACTACGCAGATATGTTAAAAGAGCAGCAAAAAGCGGCAAAGGCTTTAGGTATTTCTTTAATTGACATTACAACTAATACTGATGGATTTATCTCTAATCGTACTGAGGTTATTGCTCAATTAGATGAAAGATTGGAAGCAGCGTATAACGCGTATAAGGCGGAAGCGGATGCTTTTGATAAAGCTAAGTCTACTGATGAAGCATGGTCAGAAAAAATTGATGGTTTAAAGGAAGACTATGAAAAACTAAAAGAAACGGTTGATGAATATGTCGAGGCGATGGACCAAGTTGATGAAACTGCTCAAAAGATGGCTGAAGCCATGGAGGAGGCTGTTCAAGCTATTCGAGACCATTTCTCCAATCTTGTTGAGCAGTCTAACCTGAAACTGGAACTTCGTCTGGCCATTGATGAAACCGATATTAAGATGGCAGAATTCTTAATTGAGACACTTGGTGATGTTGGGGTTCGTACCGGCGAAGCGTGGAGCCTCTTAAACGATAACCTTAAATCTTCTCAAAAGAGCTTGGCTGGTATGGTCCAGAATACTGAAGAAATGTTCGGTATCCTTGATCAGATTAAGAGCGGTCAGAATGTTGACGGCGACAAATTTTCTGCAATGTTTGGCGAAGAAGCTTGGAAAAAATACATTCGTAGTGATGGAGTTGTTCCTCAAGAGGTAATGGATCAGCTTGGAGAGATGGCTGACTCAATGGTAGATAATCTGCAAACTCAGTTTGATACTGGCGCAGAGATGATTGATCAATACATCCAAATCCTTGAGATGACAATGGATGAGTTTGATAAGATTGCCACTAAGATTGAGCAGCAAAATGAAACTCTCGATATGTATATGGATTTGCTTGACTTCTCTGGCGAAGACCATACCGCTGCCGGCCGTCAAGCAGTCAAAGACATCGCCGATGCAAGAATGTCTAACGCCGCAGTTGAAGTTGAGAGAGCTAAGGCTCAACTCGATACCGCTAAATTGGCAGCTGAGCAAACTCAAGGCCAGCTTGATGATTTCTTCTCCAAGTATGGCACCGATGAATCCTCTTGGACTGAGTCTCAGACCTGGATGTACAACCATTTGAAAGACAATGTCAATGATGCTGAAGACATTCTGAACGATGCCCAATCTACATTCACAGGCTCAATTCAAGATTTAGCTTCTACCGCAAGCGAAGCTATCGAGCAGATGGCTCAAGTTATTAAAGAGCAGACAGCTGAATCTCTTGGCGGTTTGTTTGCAGACTTTGAGTCTATGACTGAGATGTATGATACCGAATATGAGTTGAGTCATTTCTTCTTAGAAGATTATGACAAGGCTTATCAGTTGAATACTCTTCTCGGCGAGATCAACGACCAGATGGAAGATATCACAGATCCTGCTCGTCTTAATGAGTATAATGCCCTCCTTGAAGAAACCAATGCGTTGAATCAAGAAGGTGTCAATGTAACTCAAAACGATATTGAGTTGCTGAAAGCTAAGTTTGAGATCCAAAAGGCTCAAGATGCTTACGAAGAAGCTAAAGCTGCCAAGAACACTATGCGACTGGCTCGTGATGCCTCTGGTAACTGGAACTATATTTATAGTTCTGAACAATCTCAAACTGAAGACGCGGCTCAGAAGTTGGCAGATGCACAGTACAATTACGATAAGTTGTTGCACGAGATGCGCGATGAATCTTCTCAGCTGTGGATGCAAGCTCAACAAGAGTTCTTTGAGTGGCAAGAAACTATCGATTGGGCACGATATAACAGTAATGAGACCTATCGTCAGCAGATTGATACTCAATACGAACAATATCGTCAAAAGACCCAGCTGTATAGTGAACAGGTCATCAAATACAATAACCTGCTCGGCGAAAACTTTGCTGAAACTGCGCTCGGCGTTGCTACCCAATATGACTCTATGGAAGCTGCTCAACTCGAGTACACCAACACCCACGCCCAGTACAACGAGGATTTGAAGCAAAATCAGGAGTCCTTCGAAGCCAAAGTTGAAGAAGTGTGCACCAATGTTGGTATTGACTATAATAATTTGGCCGACGAAGTTGGCGAAAAAACCTTAGAGATGCAGAAGTCTAATAACAATCTCTCTGCAAATATTACTACCTTAAAGAATAAGGCGGCCTCTGACCTTACAGCTATGAACACTCAAATTTCTTCTTGGAAAGATCGCTTTATTAGCGATATGGACGCTGCTATTCGAAAGGTACGAGAGCTAATCGCAGAAATTCAAAGATTGCGAGCAGCTCAATTAGCAGAAGCAAGCACTGGTTTCGATGCTGAGATTGACTATACTGCCGTTGGCTACAATGCTATTGGCGCAGGCACTACAGAGGAACAGCGGAAAGCCTTGGAAGACCTGAAGAATAATGCTGAAGGCCAAAAGTTAGCTGCGGAATGGGCCAATAAGGTTAACTCTGAAGACTTGGCAAACGCCGGTCATAGCTATGCAACCGGTGGAGTGACTTCGGATGACTATTGGAAGGCTATGGAGAACGCTGTTGCAAATGGTACTATTAAGGGTACTATTGAAGCAGTTGATAGTTCTGATGCCGCAAAGCAAGTTGGCAATCAGGGTTCCACTTTAGATATTTCCAAGCTCCCAGGTTATGCTTCAGGCGGCCTTGTAAGTGGTTATCAAATCGCTAAACTGGCTGAGGATAATCGTCCTGAGTATGTCCTGAACCCCGACGATACGCTTAATGTATTAAATGCGGTTAAATATGCTCAGAAAATGGTTGAGATGCAGATGGCTCAAAAGAAACTGTCTGATGCTGTCGCTTTTGAACAGGCTGAAAATAAGATTTTCAGCGATATAGCATCTTTGCGTCAAGCAACCACAACCCCAGTTGCACAGGACGTTAAGATTGAAGCCACCTTCCCGAATGTCTCTGTCGCATCCGAGATTGAAGAGGCCTTCAATAACCTCGTGAACCAAGCCGTACAATACGTCGGTAAGGCAAACAAGAAATAAGAATGAAAGGAGAATGTTATGTCAATCAATGTTGAAGCTTTTTTCGACGCGATTAGCCAGATTTCTTAGGCTAATATCAATTCCACTAAAAAGGATTTGACTATCAATGCCGAAGTTACTCTTGTTGTGAACGTCGATATCGGCGAATACAAAGTGACATACCAAGGAAATGTATTTTCCGCTTTCTCCACAGATCCCCTGGTAGTCTATAAGAAAGGGGAACAAGTCTATGTACTTGTTCCCCAAGGGGATTTCTCTGGAAAGAAAATCATCCTTGGTAGATCCGCGTATCAGAATAACCTGTCTTACGCTGATCAACAAGCAATGACCAATATCTATATTGATAAAGGTCCTAACTGGTTGGATGCGTGGTATACCATTGACCACACTCCACTCCAAATTTGCGCAGTCCCAGCATCTTCTAAGGGCGTCTTAGCTTTTGAAGAAAAGCAAGCAAACTACTCAGATATAGGTTTTATGCGGGCGATGCCGAATGCTTGGGACCGTGAAGAGGCTACCAGATATCCTACTGGATATATGACTCCAGAAGAACTGGCCGAGGCCGATGAGCAGCTTTCCGCTTTTGCAGACGTATATTCTTGGCTAAAAATTGGAGCTTCTTTCCGCACTCAATTTACCAATAGCCATACCGTTGGTAAGTATTCTCTTATCGTCGAAGTATTGGTTCAGAATCCAACGTATAATGACGACGAAAATTCTGTTAAATACAATGTCGATGTTCCGAAGTATTTGGCAGTACCTTACGAGCTTGGCTTTAAGGACTTTAATGGTACTCCTTATAGCTTTATCGTAGAATCTCCTCAAGTCGGCTATTTCCAAGTAGAGCCGGGCACTATTAAAGGACTTTCTCGTATTTATCTGACTCAAGATGGCAATTTTGTAGCAGATATTCGTCCTCAGTATAATGCTAAGGGACAAATTGAGTACAAGATTGAAAACTCTATCTATGATGAGAACAATATCTTCTGCGACGATATTGAGATTCGTTTCGCCGAAAAAGTCAATTTAACTGAGGGATTGTTCTATTGCTACATCGAAAGTCCTTTTGGCAACAATGTTTACGATGCAAATCCGGCTAAAAATCGTCCTAACGGTCGCGGGTCTGTGGATTTGATTGCCCATTTAATTTACGGCTACGAAGAAGTATTAAACAAGGATAACTGCCGAGTTTATTGGTTTAGACGTAAATTAGATTG
>NFZD01016486.1_pt1 | contig 14702 bp, 25 predicted proteins | sample 1095381 | NCBI WGS metagenome assembly NFZD01 (sample SAMN03609891, study PRJNA323583) | gut metagenome | isolation source: feces | host: Rattus norvegicus | place: Denmark: Riget | collected 2013 | reverse complement strand
TAGTACCATTTTGCTTCTAAAAAGATGTTATGAAGGAATTGTTTTTGAGTTTGATTGAGATGATTCGATTGAATCTTTAACTGAAATACTTTAATATCCATCATCGACACACGTCGAGCCGCATTCTTAGCTTTCTTTTGAAATTGAGCTTTGTAGTCTCGAGACGTATTATTTGATGGATAAGTATTATCTGACATGATACAAGTGGTATTTGTATTCGTGTTGTTTGGGATCAGAAAGTAGCGATTTCTGATCCTTTTCCTTTATTTACGATTAAATTTTAATCGTTGTTTCATCCCCTGACTAAAGTCAAGGGTTTTCACAACGAAGGTTTTATAAAAAAATTACTCAAATTCAAGCTTTGTCTGTAATTGCTAGTACCAAAGGATGGATAAAACATGCAAATACTAGAAATTTAAGTTTGTCTTTAAAATTGGATTGTTTAGAAAATGAGGTAAAACACTATGCACAAATTTAGTGAATTTGCAACCGAAGATGTTTTTGATGGTGAAAAAATTAATATTAATTCTATTTTAAATTGTGATATAGAAGTGCTTAAATTTCGGCCGTTAACTCCAAAGTATAACGATAGAATGTGTACACAAATTCAGTTGAGAAAAGCAGGCGAAAAAGAAAATTATATCTTGTTCACATCCAGTAGTGTTTTAACTAGACAATTGATTGATTACAGTCAGCATCTTCCTTTTGCTGCCCAGATTCAAAAGATTAAAAACTATTTCACCTTTGTATAATCATTCGCTTTAAATAATCGTATGATTCGATAAATGAATGTTATGAGAGGATTTCCTAAAATTTTAGCCACTAAGGAAGACTACGAGTATGTTCGTACACATTTTCCTAAACAACAGTGGCAACCCCATTTTCAGCAATTGTTGGATACACGCTACGAGTGGTTTTTCGACAAACAACTTACAGAAGATGAAGTTGGTATTGAGGACGACACTCATAAAATTGAAGTTGATCCACAAAGTGAAACGAGATATCAATTTTCGTTAAAATTAAATGAAAATTGTAAATTGAAACAGCTTGGATATACAGTTAAACAAGTACAACAAATCTTAAAATCTTAACAAATGAGTAATACAGAACAACAAACCGAATTTTATATTGGCCAAATCTTCGAAGAAACTTATCCACCAGAAGCGGCTGTTTGGTGTAATGAAGGGCAAGTAGCTTATATTGACGAAATCGAAACGATTAACGATGTTCGACGTTTTGAGATTAAGAAAATTCCTCAACCTACTGAAGAAGAAAAAGCAGCAGCGAATACTGAAGCTATTCACAATCAAGCTAAATCAATCTTAAATGAAACAACATATTTGATTGCTCCTGATGTACCAGCAACAATGTCAGATCAAGGAACGATGTTGCAATATCGTCAATACTTGTATGGTTTACTACAAACCGAAAGTTTTGACTCAACATACAAGTTGTTGACATATGATGAGTGGAAGGCTCAACAAGAATAGCTTAAAATCTCCCTAGGTATAATTACCCCAGAAATTGAAATATTTTTTGGGGTTTTATTTTGTTTGAAATATCGAAAGACGGGTTACCAAATGCTTGTATTGACAAAAGTCATTTGAAAACTGGTAGTGGGATTGTCACCTCTATCAACAACAAAACCCCTGACGAAAATGGCAATGTAGAGCTCTCATCGTCTGAGGCTGTATATGAATTTACTGGTGATTCTTTAAATTTGGGAACAGGGTCATTTGTTTTTCAAACAAATTCAAAATACGATTCTGAAATATACCAACCTTTTGCTGGTGCCGATTGGCACGGAATCCAATTTGCTGGTACCAGTTGTAAAGATCGATATCAATTAATTTTCAATGGTGGATTAATAGCTGAAAGATTTAACGATGGTAATTCAGCTGATTTTTCAGGAACTTGGTCTGAATGGAGACCTGTAATTCGATGTATTGCTACGTGGACCAGCGGAGTTAACGGTTATCGCAAATGGAGTGATGGTTTTATTGAACAATGGGGTAGAACAAGTGCATCTGTAAGTGGAAAAACTACATTTCATACAGCTTTTTCTAATACAAATTATTCAATCCACTTGACAAAAATTGGTTCTACGGATGAGAAGTTTGATACTGCGGTAACAGCTATAACCAATACCAATTTTAGTTGGCTTTGGGGACACGATTATATGTCTGGAAAGTGGTTATTTTGGCGAGCTTGTGGATATTGATATAATTAATGCTACTTTGCCCCAATTATTTACATCGTGTTTACCCTATCGTCAGCTGGTCTTCCAGACAAGTGTATAGACAAAAATAATCTCAAAATGAATTCTGGAATTGTCACATCCGTTAATTCCAAAACTCCTGATAGTAATGGTAATGTGTCAGTAACAGCTTCTGTTAGTCGAGACGAAATTAAATCAGCCGTTTTAGATATTTTCTTTCCTGTTGGTTCGATCTATATGGATGCAACTGGCAATGTCAACCCTAATACTCAATTTGGCGGTAGTTGGAGTAAAATTGAAAATCGATTCCTGTATGGTAGTGGTACTAAGGGTATTGGTGCAACTGGTGGTGCTGAAACTCACACGTTGAATATTGAACAAATTCCGTCGCATAATCACGCTCGTGGCGGTATGGATATGAACGGTTATGCACCAGCCAATGATTTTAGTCTAGAGAGCAAATTTACTGGCGTTTTTAAAGAAACAAACATTGGCACTACAAAAGGCGGTGGAAAAAGTGGGAGTGAAAACGCTTGGACTTCTTTATATTTTCATGCTGCTGCTAACTGGTGGGGTGAATCTGCCTCCCGAGGTGGTGGACAAGCTTTTAATAAGATGCCGCCTTATTTGGTCGTTTCTATTTGGAAGCGTACTGCTTAATTTTACTAATTTAAAGGAAAATACTTATGAAAAATGAAGTTCAAATTTATTTTGATGGACAAATAATTAATGTTAACGGCGAATTATTAAATATTAGCCCAATTTCGTTGGATTTAATTTTAAACAAATTGCCAACAGATGTTGATTTTTCAAATACTAAAAGTATGGGCTGGAGTGATAATATGGGATTATCACAAAAAGGATTTATTTCTTTAGGTGACGGCACTTCGTTTACGTTTGACGAAGGCAAATACAATGATTGTATTCAGCCTTACGTCGATATTTGGCAAGCTGAAAAAGATCGAATTCAACAAGAGCAAGAAGAAGCTGAACGAGAATATCAAAAGTTTGAAAACCGAAAAGATCGTGCTTTACAAGCAATTAGAAACGACTATCAATCTGTATTAGCTCAAGGATTTGTACGTACTTCTTTAGGGCTTGATGCTGATATTAGTCCTGATTCTACTGCTACTTTACTTGGTACAGAAGTTGCTTTGTCTCGACAAATTCGTTTAAAAGAAGCTGAAAATCCTACGACACCTTTCCGTGACTTTTATGACATTGTTCACGAGCTTAACCAAACCCAAATTGAACTCGTTATTGTTCAAATCAATAGGGTACAAAATCATCTTAGAGAATCTAAAAATACGTTCTTGACTAACATTAAGAACACATACGACAATACAAGTTTAGATGAAGTAATCGCTCAATGTATTTTCACGACATTGGATTATTCAAATCTAGACGAGCAAGGTCAACCGACCATTTTGCCGTTTATTAGCTCACCTACTGCATTATCAGCGATCGACAATTGGTATTAATATAAAAAATCCCTCCAATTTAGAGGGATTTTGTTTAATTCGTTCCGCCAGTATGTTGGCGGTCACATTCCAATTCCAAAGATGGCATATAACCAAGCGTGTTTAACAACGGCCCAATTTGCACTGTGAAAGGATGACCGTTGTACAGCGCAGCATATAACCCGTTGCTAGAATATACTCTCACCCTGTCGTTTGTTACTATCTTATCTCCATATTCAAGTGTTGTTCGAATACGGTTATTAGTGTCTGAAGTCTTTGATACAACAGTTTTAACGTTACCGTTTTTGTCGTATATCGTTGCAGGGCACAGTCGATTTTCAATTGTCAATTCTACCAATACTGAATCAGAGGTTCCTAACCATTTAGGAGGAAACGAGTCGTTGCCAACATATACACTAGTAAGGTCATCTATTCCAAATCCAGATCCACGCACTTCACCTTTGCCTTCTAATAATCCATCAGATCCCATAATAGTAATTTTTGAATTTAACATTACACTATAATACCAATAAAAAATATAAACATCCGCAACATATGACGGTTTGACGTCGTTGACATTTTCGAATACAATTTGAAAATAAGGAATACCTGGTGAACTATAAGTTATTAACTTTTTGATATTTCTGAATACTAGTTGTACTATATTGTTATTTGACGTGTCTACACCTGTAATATGAAACTCATCTGGTTGTTTGATTAGTTCTCCTATGTTACGATGGTCATCGTAACCATAATATTCAACATACATATTAGGTACATATTCATATTCACTATAATAACCAGGAAAAATAATCACTTCATTTGGATTGTTTTGATGTGTAGAACAAACTATTAAATTGCTTTTAATACTCATATACCGATTCGACTAGCAATATCGGTAATTAAATAACTAGTGTGATTATATTCTATGAAATTCCAAAAGCAATCCAGTCACACTCCCATGCATTCTTTGTAAAATTTGTATTAGTTTTACTTGAGATGTTGCCATAGTGATCACTACGCCCACTATAATATTGTCCCAAAACAACCGAATAACAATTTCTAAATGCTCTCGGAAACGTTATTACCGTTCCGCTATTTTGCGAACCCCACTGAATAGTGAATCCGTCAGAATTATTCCTCACCCATCCAGTATATCCGAAACTACTAGTCCACGATGATATTGAAATGGACACATTCCCATTGGCGCTAGGTTTAATATTATTAACACTGGTAACTATGCCGGCATTATTCATTAGATGATTTTTGTTGATACATGAATTGGGTAAACCTGCATTTGTTAATGAAAATGTCATGTTTTTGGGATATAATTACTAGATTTACTGTTGACGTTTTCTTCTAATGCTGATATAATATTTGAGTATACATGTATGGGGAAAAACAATTGAAACAGCCTATCATCATTAACTTATTTGGCGGTCCAGGTACCGGAAAATCAACTATATGTGTTTGCTAAACAACACAAACGAATCGACACGATTGTCAAGAATGGCAATGTAGATTACATCGTTACTGATTCACCATTATTGTTGAGTAAGATCTACGGAAAGGGAAAGTTTCCAACTCAAAAGAGTGAGCAATTATTCATGGAAATGGTAGATGAGATCAATAATTCATATAACAATATGAACATCTATCTTGAACGTAATCCAGATATCAATTTCGAACAGCAAGGTCGAATTCAAAACGAGGAACAATCAAAACAAATTGACAATCAAATTCTCGAAATGTTGAAAGATCATGAATATAGTAAATTCATTAATAATGATATGATTTTAGAGAAGATTTTGTTTGCTTTTTTGACGTTCAGAATTGTGAACAGACCTAAAATTGATTGTATAGACTTGATATTTAGATGTGAAGACTAATTACAATCAACACATTTCATACCCTTATTTAAAGGGTATTTTTATATCTAAATCGATGTCTGGCAATATTGTTTTCACAGATAATGGTAGAATTTACGGAAACAAGAATTCTGAATGGGAAGAATTGATTCTTAGTAGTGATACTGATCAGAAATCAGGGGCATTTATCGCAATTAGAGGAGTTGATAGTCCTACTGATCCGGGTTCGATTGCAATTGTCACCAGAAAAACCGACGAAACAACTGGACCGATGTTAAACTGTGATGTTAGTGGTACTTTAAGGTGGAATGGAAGTGAGGTGTTGACTGTAGTTGAAAAGTAGAGTAAAGGGGCTGCTTGGTATAGAAAGTATAGTGATGGTTGGATTGAGCAGTCAGGAATTCAATCGGTTCAATCTCCTAATACCTGGACTCAAGTAACGTTACCTAAATCGATGACGACTACAACATATACAGTACTATTGACGGATATAAATGTAGATAATCCAAATGCTGCAGTTATGCTAGCTGCGAATCTACCAAAACAACTACCACATTTGATATGTCTGCCTCAAATTTAGGAGGTATCGTATGGTATGTTTGTGGATATTAGGGTAACATCTCTCCAAATATAATTAATATCAGATTTTGTCTGAGATTATATTTTGTTCAAATTAACTAGTCAAGGCCTTCCTATACAATGTGTAGACAAATCTCATCTAAAAACTGATTCTGGAATCATTACCAACGAAGGCGGTACTATCAATGGAAATGTCACGTTTTCTAATCCAATTGGAGGAATTTTTCGAAACGACAACAAAGACGTATTGACTATTACTAGTGGTCCGTCTTGGGATAACACACCATCAATCTCATTATATGGTGCAGAATTAAACGACACTAGTCTTGCTGGTTCATTCATCATTCGGACTAAAGATCCATTACAAAACATTACTGGTCAATCTAATGGTAGTTTAATGTGGAACGGTAAGGAAATTGAAAGAATATCATTAAGCAGCTATGGTTTCATTCGATATGACAGTGGAATCCAGATTTGTTGGAGTGACGGAGTAACCACAGAAAATTGTGGCACACACGTTTCTTTTCCTGCTCCGTTTAAAGACGAATATTATTGCTTAACATCAAATATTTCAGGTGATCAAAATGCTGGAGGGGTTAATTGGACAGTTTTAGTAGGGACTCGTTTAACTACTGGTTGCAATCTTTGGGCGTTTCGAAATGGGACATTGTGGTCTGGAGTATATTTGTTTTGGATTGCAATTGGTCATTGGAAATAACACGTACACTGCGCCAAATATAATTAATCCTATATTTGTGTAGGAAATTCATTTGTTTAAAATATCTTCCAATGGTTTACCAACCCAATGCATTGATCATACACATTTAAAAGCAAATAGTGGGATCGTATTATCGATAGACGACGAAGGACCTGATGAACTTGGTCGTGTTGATTTGGTTAAACAAGCGTATAACGTCAGTTTAAACGATATTCAGAAAACAGGCACGTATGATGTAGCTTTTGATCAAGACGGCAAATCAGCTGAAGAAATTAATCAAATTATAGCTCAGTTAAACATTCCGTCTCCTGGTTGGGGAAAACTTGATGTTTTAAAATCTAAACACGAACAACAATCGATGGTATACCAACTGTATCATGTTGATAATGTTCATGAAGTATATCATCGGTGGTACAATGACGGTACTCAACAGTGGTCAGAATGGACACGTATTGATGTCTTTGCAAATATTATCGATTATAACCAAGAAACATTTTTGTCGTATGGAGAACACACAATGCCTTCAAATGGTTTGGTTTCTTTCTATAGAGACACAACGGGTGGACTTGGCGGTAATAGAATTTGGGTTAATGGTAAGGAAGTTCAATGTATGTACAATGCATCTGGTACCATAACAGCTCATGTTAAAAAGGGTGACGTTGTTAACTTTGAAGCAATCGGCGGAGAAAATGGTAGGTGGGTTAAATTCTTTTCGTCATATTAGTATAATTACTTTCGAATAGTATATTTGTAAAGTATAATATGTTGACTATATCTGGCCACGGATCAATAGAAGGAAAATCAGATAATGGATTGTACTACATTAACCAAAAAGTCGAAAGATTAAATTCAGTTGAAGATGGATATATTCGATTTGACAGTGGCGTACAGATATGTCATATGAACACATATACAACTGGAAACAGTTCAAAGTTTTTCACATTCGCTCAACCATTCATATTACCTCCGACAATAGCAATTACTGCTGATTGGAGTGGATCAGCGGCAAATACATCATTCTCAACTTGGGGTTATGGCAGCAGTAAGACAGGTGTGTATGTAGCTGCAGGATTTGCAGATGGTGATATTAGGGCGTATTTTTGTGAACTACCCTTGACTTAAGTCAAGGGACGAAACAATGTCTAAATAAAAATTAGATGGTACCTATGGAATGTAGGGGTCCAAAGAGAGTTAGAATATTTCTAACTGATATTGAAAAGCGTGCAGAGATGAATCCCTCCGATTATCTAAGCTTTTTAGATGCTCGTGGATTGTCTATGAAACATGAAACCCCTGACTTAAGTCAGGGGTAGTTCACTTGATTGCGTTCGGGTATTGAAAATAACCAAACTAAATATAATTGTTCTCCACACTGAACGGGATTGTATGGGCGCAGGTCACTGCTGCTGAGTGTGACATTAAAGGGATCTAATTTAGATCCCTTTTTAATGACCGATTGTTCTCCAGAACGTGAATTCTGAACTATATTCTTCTGCGCCATTACTAACATATATTACAAAGTTACTAGCAGTTTGATTGAGAATTTGAGGAGATCTAATATCTGACAAATACCCCATATTTCCTAACGAAATGCTATAACTGTTGCCAGAAGAATATTGTTTGTGCAATGTTACTGTCCGTTTTCCTGTTATTGAATCTGTACGACCCCACTGATCAATATATCCGTTAGAATACTCAATATAACCACATTCATAATATGCCCACATATTGGTAATATATGATTTTAAAGCAAAGGGCCATTTTACAAAAGCTGTCCATTCTGCCCCATCTTTCACTCGATAGACAATATTAGTGCTATCTGGAAATATTAATTGAGTGTATTGATTATTTCCACACAAATGAATTCCATTCCAATCAACACCAGTTAATTCAGGATAATCGGTTATTCCAACACCGCTAATAAAACACGAACTTGTTATATTATCAAGTTGTTCTTTTGTTTTTATATCGAAAATCTGAGAATTGGTTGATATCTGGACGTTTCCGGCACTATCTGGAACAACATTGTTGACTGACGTCACTATTCCGCTATTTTCTTTTAAATGTGTCTGATCAATACATTTTTCAGGAAGCCCAGATGATGTTAACTCGAAAGACATTACAATTATATTTTTGAAATATAATTACGAGTATTAAGTGGTATGGTATTACTTTAATATCCGTAAGCTAACCACCCAATCTGTACAGTTCCCCACTGAGCATCCATAATCACATTACATTTTGTGGTAGTAGCTGTTGTATATCTGACACCCCAAATAGTCCATTCTCCCCAATTATCACTTGCAGTTCTAGGGACAATCAAGATATTATAATCTGTTCTTGTGAATGCGGTCGGAAATGTAATTGTTTTGGTACCACTACCATCTTCTATTCCTCCCTGCATGAGAAAATTATCGTTATATTTTCTGTACTACCGATTTCCAGACGTCCACTTTTGACTAATGTACGTAGATACTGCAGCTGGAATTGAAGGTCTGTTAGAAAGATCGTTATATGAACCAGATGTAGCTACATTATGTAAGTTTGGTTTGTTTAGTATTTGTGAAGTACCACTAGTAGCATTCCAATCTGCTTGTGTTGGTATCGTTATACTGACATTGCCTGAAATGTCTGGAGTAACGTTGTTGATCGATAATACTATTCCACCTCCATCTAATACATGTTGTTTAGATACGCACTTATCAGGAAGGCCTTTAGAATTTAAAGCAAACGACATAGCAACTATACTTTTTAAAGTATAATTACTGATATTAAATGAGAGAATATTGCTCTAATATCCACAAGCGTACCAATATACTCCATATGAAATATTAGCATTACCATTAGTACTGATATAATAGCTAAATGATGACGTTGTTTTGTTTGTAACTACATGTCCAATATTAGCTGACCATGAAGCATTGGAAGAAACTGTGATGTTGATAGTGTAATCGTTGTTGTTGAATGTTGTGTTATAGGTTACTGTATATACTTTATTATCAACGCCTCCGTTTTCTGAAAATATTCCTCCCTGTTCAATAAATCCATCTGACCAAACTCGATACCAGTTTGAACCTGAACGCCACGTCTTTGTAATTTTAACATCATTGGCTATTTGTAGATTTGTGAACGTCGTTGTTGTTCCTGTTACGGTGAACACGTTATTGTCGTTTGAATCTCGAAGATACAAAGAAGGATTTGAATATACAAACTTATATTTGTTGTTGAAATCAAGAGTCGACATTACAGTAATAGTTGTTTTGCTTAATTAAACAACTAATTTTATAAAAGTCAACAGTTACACTATATGAAATGCTGATTTAGCTAACCATATTTGATTTGTGTAATCAAATAATATACATTCAAGAAAATTTGTTTTTTTACAAGCCAATCTAATATATTTTGTTTTGATTCCACCATTTAACGTTACCATTCTTGGTTTTCCGTTCATTCCAAAATATCCAATATAATTTTTGTTTTCGTCATATTCACAGATTCCAGGCATAGTCGGATCTTGATGACCGCAATAGAACAGTACGGTTTTTGAGTTTGAAATTGGTATGAAATCGGTAACAGCCCATCCCGTTTCAGTATGCAATTCTCCTTGGCGATTTAATCTATATCCATCTATACACTGTGTACTTTTAAAAGGATCGTAAAATAAAGTCACATCAATAGTTTTGCCAATATAAGGTTTAAATTGTTCGTGATATGTTTTTGGATCTGGACCAACTACGATATGATTTGGGTTTACATTATCACCGCCTAGAAATTCTATTCCGTTAATGTAGATCCCAAAATAACCGCTATAACAAGTATTGATTGAATTATTACCGTATACCTCTATCAGATACTTTGTTGGCCAAGATGAATCTGTCCAACATGTAGTTGACAATTGAGTAATAGTAATATTACCAACAGGAGTACTAATCGTCTTGGGATTTATATTTCCACGTATAGGGGTACCAATACTACGATTACTGTATCCAATTCTATGTGATTTTTCAGATACTAACTCTCCGACATCAAGTTGCAAATTCCAACGTAATCGTTCTGGTGGTGCAAGTAATACCGGTTTATGATTCATTTAATATATCAAATTGATTCTATTGATTTAATTAACAAACATGTAATTACTCAAAAAGTCAACAGTTCAATGAACAAAATTAGTCTTCTGAGTAGTGATTATGATCCAAATCTAGTTGTTATATCAGGAGTAGGCCAAAAATATTTTTATGATGCTAGCCGTTTTGATACAGATGAAGTTGGTTTGGAAAAATTACAATTACTTCTTCTACATTTCCTAGTATATCAATTCCAATACTGTATTACGGAATATACAGTTTTGATATCTGTTGGAACACACTGGTTATTAATAATTTTCATTCACACGATTATGGTGACGCAATTCCTATTGTTACACAACTAGATTTACAAATAAATGATTATATGGACAGCTGGTATAATAGTGCAGAAGAACTAATGCTGTACGGACATAATGATACGTATATCAGACAACAATATTGGGGCAGTTTGTTTGCACAATTTACTGGAGAATCAGGTTCCTTACCCATCGTACAATATTTGAACTCATTGTCTGATGGAGTCGAAGTACCTTTTGTTATCAAAATTAAAACATTACAAACAATTAGAAAAGTTGTAGAATTTACCGGTTCAGCGGCATCAGACCAAATTGTTATTAATTTGTATAAAGAACAAACCGGATATGATCCGGTTTTAGTAGGACAAAATTGGCAGCATTATTTGAAAGATTATAGCGGGAAAATGGTTGTTTGCGCACCACAAGGAACTAGTGGATGGTTAGGCGGAGATGAATACCAACGAAAATTCGTTACATTTGATTATGACATGCAAACAGTCACATTGACTAAATGATTATTTCCACCGGCCTAGCGCGATATAATGAAACCATAATTTTGCGATTTGTTTTTGTGACCAACAAAGAGTAATTTGCATACTAGACGTTTCGACTGCAGATAATAATATAGGTGCCACTCCGATCATTTTATCAACGTAATTGAACATAACTACATAATTTTGATCGATAAAAGGTTTAGCAAACGTTGTAGTATAGTATTTGTAGCGACAATTATCGTTATTTGATATACGTGTTAACGTCCCGTCATTTTCTGTAATATCAATACCATCTCCTCCCCAAGTTATCTGTAATCCATTAGTCAATCTTAAGACGTTAGAATTATAATAATCTGCTATAATAATGGATTTATCATTATGAAGCAAATCATCAAAGGTATCTTTCAATTCAGACGAGGCATTGGATAGAGATAATATAGAAAGAGACATATTAACAGAATCTCAAAATGTTAGTAATTATCTGTTGACTTTTTGATCGTCTTGGTGTACGCGTAATTAATACAAATATTATTACGTCATATAATGATAATTTCGCCAATTAATCAAGGGTTTACAATTCAAAATGATGCTAGTATTTTTCAATTAGTAAACGATATTGCTTCTGTGATTTCAAAAACGGTGCTATCAATTGACAGTAGCGGAGATGGTTGGGTGAGGTTGACAAACGGAATGCAGTTTGTGTATGGTCTTTTTCAACATACATTTGAATATGTTGAAAATTGTTCACGAAGTCCTATAGGGGTCTCTTCTGATTTAACAATAACCATTTGGACATATTATAGGCCAGTTACTGTAACGTTTCCGGTTGCTTTTGATTCAAACAAAACGCTTTATTGTGTGTTGGGAGCTTATGATACTGAAGTACAAGGAATGAACTTCTATCAACTAGAGATGTTAAATCACACTAGTTTTTAATTTCAGGTACATTAGCTCATCAAAAAGAGGGCAAATTTAAATTTGATTATCTTGTATTTGGATGGTGGAAATGAAAAAGAGAACCAATCGATTCTCTTTTGATTACCTCGTCCAAGTCTTGAACTTCACCTTGCCTGTTAATCCACTATATGTGTTTTCATTGATAATTCCGAGCAATTGTTGAGATGTATATCCTTTCTGAATTGCTTCGTTGATATCCTTGAACTCTAATCCGTCAGGCCATAAACACACCTTATAACCACTATTGATCATCTTTTCTACTTGTTTCGTAACTTCTTTATTACGACGTTCATTATCAGGAATAATCGTAGCGTTTGTCTTTAATTGTTCAACTAGTGGATCACTATAACAAGCTCCACTAACCGCAATACAATTTGGCAAACACAAACTATCAATTGGTCCTTCTGAAATGTATACTGGTTTACTATAGTCTACTCGTTCCAACCCGTAAATTGGTGATTTATCTTCATCCAATTTAATCGTGAAATAACGAATTGGGCATTCAGGATCCAACGAACGTCCTTGAAATGCAAATACTCTTCCGTGTCGATCAAAATACGGAATCAACAAACGAGATTCGTTTTCAATAATCGTGTGATGTCCTGTTTTAAACTTACCTGGAATCAACTGATTAACATACTTTTTAAAATCTTCAACGTAATACAACAACGTGTGTGTATATTCAGGTAATTTGCGTCCAATAATATACTGTTTACATGGATGATCATCAGGCAAACGATCTAATCGAACAGCATTGTCTAAAACTCCATCAACCACTAATTCGCTTGTAGCAATTGTCTTTTTCGACCGTAATGTATCCATTGTCATTTTTTCTTTCTTAGCTTGTTCGATTTCTTGTTCTAATCGTTCAGCTCTCAACTTTTCAAACACATATTGATTGTAAAGATTAGGATTTGTCGATTTCAAATAATGAGAAAACGACATACAAACTCCGCAGTTGTGACATTTATAGTTTAAATGGTTGTTTACAAGATAAAAATATCCACGTGCTTTTGTTGCGTCTTTTTTACTATCACCACAGATTTCGCAACTAGCATGATACACATTTTCTGATACCTTCTTGAAATTGCGAAGGTTAATCGATAATAGCATCAAATATTTTGTATCAAGATAAAGACTCATTTAAAATTTCTCATTATGCAAGGTATTATTCAATATTGATATTGTACATCATTTTAATCAAAAAGAAAACCCTCAATTGAGGGTTTTCTTTATTGTCCATTCACAATCACGGTTGGAACTATTGAAGGTCCTAATATATCTCCATCACTGCACAAACTTCCTGTCATTGCTAATGCTACACCATTAACAACCACGTTAGAACTTCCAGCTGCGACTACGCGAGGATGGGTATGTTTACTACCATATTTTTTATGTGGAACAATAACCGATCCAATAGTAGCAACGTTGATACCTTGTGCAATTACAGAACATCCTGCAGGGGAACTACTAATAACAGTAGGAGGACCATCAACTCCAACTGTCATCATACCTATTGTCGCTACTCCTGGCATTATACTTCTCCTATTATATGATTTGATTTATCAGTTGAATATATGTTACTTTGTCGATAATAGATTTTACCGTCAATATCAATCGCAAAACGTTTATTGACTCCTTTGTTATTACGATCAAACAGATACAATTGTGAATACAAATTGTTAATTTGTTGTTTTGTGAAATTGTCTAATTTCACATCTGCTAAATTGACGCGCAATTTAAACTTACGTTTAACGACTGATTGCAACGCCTGATAATCTTGCACTAATAAGTCAAAATCATACAAATTAGTCCAATATATCACTGTATTTGTAGTCACATGAAATCCTAATTCATCAAGTGTTATAATTGCATTTCTAATCTTATCGTATGAATCATGACATCGATTATCGTTTTGTTGTGTATAATCATAACTAACAATTACGTGTGAACTACCACGATGCTAAAGCGTCGGTGGCTTCGTGCTTCATAGACAACCCTTGGATCACGAGTCGAATCGCTTCTTC
>NFZD01007955.1_pt1 | contig 14807 bp, 14 predicted proteins | sample 1095381 | NCBI WGS metagenome assembly NFZD01 (sample SAMN03609891, study PRJNA323583) | gut metagenome | isolation source: feces | host: Rattus norvegicus | place: Denmark: Riget | collected 2013 | reverse complement strand
ATATGTTGTGGTTATATTTGAATATGTCACAATATATAGGACTGGACGGGTCCGAATACAAGCGTTCTGCGTTCGATGAGGCGCTCCAGAAACTGTTTCCGGAGCTAATCATAGAACAGGGTTCAGGTGAATCCTGAACCCAGCAGTATGAAGCCGCGAGGTCTTTAGCCTCGCTGGAGCGTCACGTAATAGTTTCTCGATTTCTAGAAGAAATAATCAGATTCGATTAACTATTTTCTGATCGATTTTCTCTTCCATCATAAAGGATGCTGCCATATCAGCCTGAGCAACGATGAGAACAAGCGGCATCGTCTCTACTGCTTGCATCAGACTCTTGTACTCATAAGTGTTCGTTGGATTAGTCATAAATGCATCACAACTGAACATATGCCATCTGATTGCAGCGACTTCTTCCAGTTTCAAGAACATATAGTACTGAGCCAAAAGACAAGACTTCTCTCCGTGACCCCAGGGAATCTTGTCGTCGATTGTATACGACATATACTTCTGCCACTGATTCTGTTCGTCCTTGAACCACTTAATATCTTCTTTATAGATATTTGCTTTACACAAATCGTGCAGCAAAGTAGCGATAATCAAAGAATCGTCCGGAATTGCTGAAATGTTCTTCTCAGGCAAAGCCAAGTCCTTATACATCTCTTTAAATTTCGCTGCGGCGTGGTAGACATTCAGCGAATGGGACAAAAGTCCGCCCGGAAAACAGCCGTGATAGCCCTGAGATGCGGGAGCAGTAAAGAAATCGGTCTGGGTCTCCATCCAATTAATCAAATTATCGACTCCAGGACGTCCAGTCGATTTGAGCAGCGTGATGAATTCTTCCTTCATTGCTGCGAGTTTTTCTTCTGTAAATACACCAAACATAATTATTAATATATTGAAAGTTATCTATGTTTTTATGTCTTAACTTGTAACATATTGCAAGTTATCTCAACGAGAGTTGCTAATACTTTCTCTCATCTCGACACTAATTATATTCAACATTTTTGAAATAGTTTATATAAGGACGTCAAAAGAAATTATTTTCTTTGAAAGAAACTAATCTGCAACTATGTCGTACAATTAACAAAGTCTATGTGCATACACTGACACTTTTTATTAATTGATGATAGTTTTGTCAGTTTGGCACGTTATTTGCAAAGTATAAGACGAAGATACAAAAATTTAATTTAACACATATATTAATTTAAATGAAAAACGGAAAAATTTCAGTACAGATAGAGGATATGTTTCCTCTGATTAAGAAGTCGCTCTATTCAGACCATGACATTTTCCTTCGTGAGATGGTTTCCAATGCGACTGATGCTATGTCTAAACTCAAGACAATAGCAATGGGTTCTGAAGACGAAGCATCTCTCAAAGACTTCGACGAGAAGAATCTCAAGGTCGAGATTAAACTGGACGAGGAAGCAGGAACTCTGACTATCTCTGACTCCGGTATCGGTATGACTGAAGAGGAAATCGAGAAGTACATCAACCAAGTTGCGTTCTCAGGTGCTCAGGAATTCCTGGAGAAGTTCAAGGACGCTGAGGGGATTATCGGTCATTTCGGTCTTGGATTCTACTCTGCATTCCTCGTATCAAAGAAGGTAGAGATTCTGACTCGTTCTTATAAGAATGGCACCAAACTCGTGAAGTGGTCGTGTGACGGAACTCCCGATTTCACTATCGAAAATGTCGAAGACGACTCTTTCCGTCCCTATGGTACGGATATCATCTTATATCTTGACGATGAGTCGAAAGAAGATTTCGGAAAGAAGAACAAGATTAAGCAGTTGCTTGAGAAGTACTGCAAGTTCATGCCATTCCCCGTTGTTTTCGGAAAGAAGACGAAGTGGGACTCTTCACTCGGCAAGCAAGTTGACACCGAAGAGGACGACATCATCAATTACAAGGACGCTATCTGGGCAATCAATCCACAGGACTTGAAGGACGAGGACTATAAGGATTTCTATCGCTATATGTACCCAGGCGAAGATGAACCTCAGTTCTGGATTCGTCTGAACGTCTCTGAGCCTTTCACACTCAAAGGTGTGCTGTTCTTCCCCAAGACAAAGGACAAAGAATTCTTCGTAAAGCGCAACAAGATTCAGTTGTACTGCAACAAGGTATTTGTAACTGACATTATGGAGGGTATCGTTCCCGACTATATGCAGTTGCTGTTCGGTGTCATCGATTCACCCGACATCCCTCTGAACGTCAGCCGTTCTTATCTACAGAGCGACAAGGACGTCAAGAAGATTTCCGGATACATCTCCAAAAAAGTCGCTGACAAGTTGAAGAGTCTACTGAAAGAGGATCGCAAGAAGTACGAAGAACTGTGGGACGACTTGCGTACGTTCATCAACTACGGAATTCTGACAGACGATGATTTCTGGGACCGAATCAAGGACGCATACATCTTCAAAGACACTGAGGGTAAAGTGTTCACATATGAAGAGTACAAGACTCTGATTGCTCCCGAACAGACAAACAAGAACGGTGATGTCATGATCCTCTACACAACTGATGAGAATGAACAATTCTCTGCTATCGAGTCAGCAAAGAAGAAGGGCTACAGTGTCATCGTTATGGACGAAAAGCATCTCGACATCGTCGTATTGCAGACTCTTGAGAGCAAACTTGAGAAGACCCGCTTCGCCCGTGTAGACAGCAATGTCATCTCGAAACTCATTGAGAAAGAGAATGATGACGAGAAAGTAGACGACCAGACCAACGAGGCTCTGCGTGCTGCATTCGGAAAGGTTCTGAACAATCCTGAGAGTGGTGTGTACTACAACATCAGTGTTGCTCACTTGGGTGATGAGGAACTGCCTGCTGTTGTATCTCAGAACGAGTGGAACCGTCGTATGAACGACAACAAGAAGTACCAGTCAAGTATGTGGTTCGGTATGGGCGAGAATTACAATATGACGCTCAACATCGACTCTAAGGCTGTCAGCAAGATCGCTAAGGAGATTCTGAAGAAGACTGAGAGCGAACTTCCTGCTATTGAGGGAGACATCGACGAGAAGCAGAAAGCGCTCGACAAAGTCAACGAAGAGTTAAAAGACGTCAAGTGGGAAGATCGCACAGAAGAGCAGCGCAAGTCTCTTGAGACTGCTGAGAAGGAAGTCCAGGACGCTCGCAAGAAGAAGACTGAACTCTACGAGTCTGCTGCTGAAGGCAATGCTGTCATTCCTCAGATTATCGACATCGGTCTGCTCGGCGCAGGCAAGCTCAAGGGCGAGAATCTGTTCAAGTTCCTTAAGAGAAGCGTAAACTTCATTAAGTGAATTATCTGAGCAACAAGCATTTAGAAATAGAGCATCCTTTGATTGGGTGCTCTATTTTGTGTTTGTATAGTTCAAAAACGTCTTTTTCTTCTAATAAATAATGAAAGACAATCGAGAAAAGAGACTAAATGCACTATTTTGCGTATAAATCAATAAGAGATGTAGTGCGTGTACATAAGCATTCTCGACATTATTCTACAAAAGAAGAAAGAAGAAATAAAATGGGCACGAAAAGACCAGGCAGTACTGATAAGAGACAAGAGTTCAACAAGGACAAGTTCTGTACATTGGAGCAGTATGCAGCATACTTCGGCATTACGGCCCGTACAGCATATAACCATTACTACGGGGGTAGACTCAAAGGTGCTTTCAAAGACATCGGGGGGTCGAACCGAATACTCATCCCCATAGAATACATTCAGACTAATCCGAACCCGAACGTGACTATTTATGCTACTGTCCCCTATAGCATAGAGAACAATAGGGAAGAACTCGATAAAGAAGTCATCAAACTCAGAAGATACTGCTCAGCAAAGTGCTATAAAGTACAAGACATTGTTACTGAGTACTCATACGGAATCTTCGAGGAACGTCCGAAACTTCTCAGTCTTCTGAAGAACAGATATGTCAAGCACGTCGTCGTTGCCAATAAGAGTGCAGTCAACCGTTATGCATTTGACTTCATCAGTGCAATTATGCAGGCTGACGGACGTGAACTCGAAATTATCTCTACAAAAGAACCGGACGACAAGGGATTCAAGAAAGACCTTACTGATACATTATACGTTGTCTGCAAGAGACTTGGGACAAAAGATGTAACATACGAAGATGTGAGAAAGTCGATGGTTGCTCTTGGAATTGCAGAACGCAAGAACAGCGGACGTCCGACTAAAGAATCCAAGCGAAAAAAGAACAAAGGACAGAATCCAGAAGATTTGATTTAATCTCAAAGATATGAGATTTCTTGGATAAATAAAGAAATTGCGGTCACTGTGACCGAATTGCATAGAAATACGATGGCTAAGAAGTATATATTAAGAAGTTTCAGTCCCGGTAAAAAGGAACACAACAAAGTCAATACACTTATCAACCTGAGTGCATTGAGTCTTAACGCACAATAGAGCGTCATACGCAACTCTATCGCAAAGGGTGCATCTGAGACATCACTGAACAACAACTATCAGCAGACTCTCTATCCGTATGACGAAGACATTCAGTCGACTCCTTTCCAGAAATACAAGGACGTCACGAAATCACACGCTAATTCATATGCTTACTACGACCTGAGTTATCCTCAGAGAGTAGAGTATCTGCGATAGTTCTCACAGCACAGAATGATTGATCACGTCCTCCAGGTTATCTGTGACGAATCTATCATATGTGACGAGAACGGATATTTCGCATATCTCGATACAGACAAACTCCGTTCGAACATCAATGCGAACAGCGAGTATGCAGACAATCTTGTCAGCGACTGCGACAGAGCATTCAAGCAAGTATACTCTATGTTCGGTTGGGACAAGAATATGGGTGCCTGGCATATGTACAAGAAGTTCCTCATCGAAGGTTATCTCGCATTCGAGATTATCTACGATGACTTGGACAACCCTCACGAGATTATCGGTTTCAAGTACCTCGACCCTGCTACGCTGGAGCCAGCTATTGAGATGACGAGCGACGGTCGTGAAATCAAGGTCTGGTATCAGAATCGTGGAGATGCAGAACAGAGAGTCATTCCAGACACGAATATGATTTATATCTCATGGCCTAGCGGAATGATTGGAGACTCTTCTCGTATCTCTTATCTTGAAGGCCTGACTCGTTCTTATAATATGCTGTCTCAGATTGAGAATTCCCGTTTGATTTGGAATATTCAGAACGCACAGAAGCGTATCAAGGTTATCGTTCCTGTCGGAGACCTCTCTCCTTTCAAGGCAGATACTCTGATGAATGAGATTAAGGCAGAGTGGAACGAAGAGACTTATATGGACGATGTCAGCGGCGAACTCGTCGTAAACGGAATCCCTAAGTTCTCATTCACTAAGACTTATTTCTTCCCACAACGTTCAAGCGGAAATGTAACTCTTGAGGAAATGGGCGTAGAGGGATATGATATGTCGAGTATCGAACCTATCAAGTACTTCTGGCGTCGGTTTATCCTTGAGACGCAGTTGCCGCCAAACCGCTTTATGATTGACCCAGCTGCTGATGCCAGTCATCCTTTGATGAGCGATGACTCGAACATCACACGTGAGGAATATCAGTTCTCTCGTTTCATCGATCGTATACGCTCGCTGTTCCGTGAGATTCTGCTGAAGCCAGTATGGATTCAGATTTGCTTGTGGCATCCTAAACTCGCTAAGAGTGAATATTTGAAACAGGCTCTCGGTATCAATTACAACGAAGAGAATATGTTCACTGAAGCCAAAGAACGTGTGATGCTGAAACAGCAAGCAGACATCGTCACTACTCTGGCTCAAATGGTTGATGCACAGCAGAAACCGATCTTCTCTACTGAGTTCCTCGTAAAGAAATTCTTGCACTTTAGCGATGATGACTATGCACTCAACAAGAAATATCTTGAAGGTGAGATTCTCGAACAGATTGAACGTGCGAAAAAATACAAAGACCATCAAGAATGGATTGCCAAGCATCAGCAACAGCAAGCACCACAGACTGGCGCTGAGGGCGAAGGTGCTGCAATGCCAGACCTCGGTGGTGCTGACTTCGGAGGTGGTGGCGACTTCGGAGGTGGAGGTGGTGATGAATTCGGAGGCGGTGCTCCCGAAATGGATTTCGGTGGTGGCGGTGAAGCAGAAGCCGGGGGCGGCGGAGAAGATTTCGCATAATAATTTGAGAAAAAGTTTATTATATACTAACTAACATATGACAGAAAACAGAACAGAAACTCCGATTGAATTGTTCAGAACGTTATCGTTTGAATATTCGTGTGAAGATACGACATTTATACCGTATCTGGAGTCTTGTCTCCGTACTAACGACAGCGTCAACAACTTTATGTTCAATCGTATGTCTGACGCTCATACGAAGATGTCTGTTTCTGAACTTGAACATCTTGTCGCTGACAAGATGAACAACATAAGTTCTCTCCCCAAATATTTCATCAGGGGTGCTGTGTATGATGCCAAAGCGCAGTATGATTCATACGAATTCATTTATGACTATAAGGAGAACAACCGTGAAGAGATTATTAAATCGCTTGATGCTGCCTTCAATGAAGGCAAGATGAAGCACAATGAATATCATCACGAAGTTGCTAAGGCGAAGAAGCCAGTACGTGTTCATTTTGGAACAAATGTTTTGTTTCATGATAGAATTAAGGGTTCAATTTCACACGAAGAATTCGTTGAAGAAAGACACAGACCGCTTAATTCAATCGGCGAAGCAAACCAGAAAGGAAACCGCTTCTTCGAATTCAACGAGGATGGTAAGATAGTTTTCAAGCCGGAGAAAGGAAAGCGTTTCGAATTCACTATCACAAACCTCGACGCTAAGCGCCGGGTGTTATTCGCTGCGATGTGCAGACTTGCGAATGAAAGTAAAATTGCCGTGAGTGTTAAACTCACAAAGAAGAGAATTCTATTCTCTTGTGACTTTATCAAGTTATATGAACTTGCTGACGTAGATTTGTACAAGAAGATAAAGTCGTATCGCTATAAGACTAATCGTATCGCAGCGATTGATATGAATCCGAATTATATCGGGTTTTCGATAATACAGTGGTATGGCAGCGAGAGTTTCAAGATTCTATACTCAAATGTATATGATTTCAAGGGAATAACAGACGAGATGACTCGTCTGAAGAAACTCGGTTATCGTTTCTCATCTGATGAGATGAAGCATCTGTTCAACAAACTTGAATATGAGATAACTCAGGTTGCTATTCAAATAGTCAAACTCGCAATTGCGTTCAATTGCGAGACATTCGCTATTGAGAATCTAAAAATCAAGTCTAAAGACGCCAACAAGGGAAAGAACTATAATGAACTCGTAAACAATAAATGGCTTCGCACGACATTAGTCGGCGAAATAGAGAAGATGTCTCTCATATCTGGATTGAAATTCCATAAAGTACCGGCTGAGTTCTCGTCCGTGTACGGAAACTTCAAGTACAGACAACTCAGAGATAAGTCGGGGAACCCGATGTTCCCCGATATGGTATGTGCTTCGATAGAAATATCACGTAGGGCTTATGAGTTCATCTCTAGATATGTAAACAATACGACGAAAGATAAAGACGTAAAAAGAAAAGTAGTGGTTAAGCACCCGTATACGATGTACGAGAGATTGTATGCTCAATCGTTGGAAGAATTCAACATACAGGATGCGTACGGTTCGTCTATCGAAGATATCTACTACAAGTTTATAAAATCCGGCCCGCGTGTCAAGGTTCGGGTCGGACTGGACCGGGCGGCGACAACGCAGCCCGCCAGAAAGAGGTCTTTCTGCTCTGATAAATCGAAAGTTAAATAGTATCAAATATTTGAACAACTAATTTATATATGACACAGAAAAATTACTTGAGAAAGCGTAACGAACTAACATTCGGCACTGGTTGTATCGAGTCTAAACTCGACGGAACCGAACATATATTCACAGTAGATGACAAGATTGAAGTCCCTCGTGAATTTTCCTGGCAAGATACTATGCCTCCTGTACGCAATCAGGGTCTCTCGACAACGTGCGTATGTCAGTCGTTGACTAGTGTGCTTGACTTCTATCACAATGCTGAAGTCGGAACTCCAGGTGTGTGCAACAACTACAGCATCAACGAACTCTACAGCATCCGTGCAGACAAAAACGCTCCTGGAATGACATTCAAGGAAGCATTGCACTATCTGCGTCACAACGGACTCAGCGGACAGAAGATTCTGTCATATGCGAAAGTCAACAGTTATGAAGCAGCGAAGTATGCTATTATGATGTTCGGTCCTATTGTAGCCGGATTCCCTGTGTATAGCGGAAGCAATCCTTGCTTCTGGCGCAAGAACGGACGTTTCTAGGGCGGTCACGCAGTCACTCTCGTCGGCTATGACGAAGTCGGACTCATTATCCGCAACTCTTGGGGCACTGGTTGGGGCAATCGCGGTCACGTACGCATCCCTTATAATGAATTCCAGAACAGTTGCTTCGAAGCATGGACAGTAACTATCTAAACTACTAATTAAGACATGAAACAAGCAGATATCTCACAACAACTCGGTTCTCTTATCGGGAAGACACAAGGCATCTACACAACTGTGGATGCTGATGAGTCTATTCCCAGCGAATTGCAAGAACCGGATCCTATATTTGAGATTAACTATAACGACCTTCAGTCAGTATCGAACGGAGAAGCATATGAGACTGTGACGTTCATCGTGAAGTCAGTCGTCCCGCAAGCATACCAGAACAATGAGATGATACTGAACAAGATGAAACTGGACGCATATCAGTTGGGAAATCTGTACTATCAGCAGAAAATCAACAACACTGCTATCCAGACTGCTATGGACGTCATCGCTAAGGGTGATACTCAGCCGCGTATGTTCGACATCATCGACAAACTACAGAAGCGTGCCGGAGACTTAACTGACCAAATTATAGAATTGCAGAATCAGTTCCGCAAGTACTACATCGATACATATCTCGATATGAAATCTAAGGAAGACATTGACTTCGAAGATGCTGCTCCGAAGAAACGTCCGAAACTGGAGAAACCGACAGCACCGAAGCAGATTGAACAAGTCGAACAAAATAGCATAGAACCGATTGTTCATAACGATACAGAACACATCCTCTCAAGTAGCAGTGACATCATCGATGACATCCAAGCGCGACGATTATAGAGGATAAAAGCAAAGAATGCCGAGTTCAGTGAAGTCGAGAATTGATTCGAGATTTGCGATTTGCGAATCGCAAATTTTTGATGATTCGCCTATTATAAAGAAGAGGACATCTACTCGACGTCCTCTTTCTTTTATTAATGCATTGTTTACTCGTTTGTGAATTCAATGCTCTCGTAGTGACTTACTCTATCATCCATCACAACTTCTAAGAAATTCTCACTCGATGTCGGACGAATGATGTGCAATTGATTTGCATCGACAATCTTGAACACTTTCTCTTCAAAGAAGAGTTTCGCTTTCAACGCAGCATCTTTTTGTGCTTGTATGTAACCCTCCTGATAAGCTTTTCGCTTATCCTTATTATAGTCCATTGGCTCAGGCACAGCGCCGACTTCTATTTTCGTTTGATAGCCTACGATATCTACCGGATACGCTGCTAATGCTCTTTCTTCTGCTTTGTCCATAATTATCCGAGATTAATAGTTTCACTCATCTTCAATGCTTCTTTACTCATCTGGAGAGTCTCGACGAACTTATCGAGTGTCAAGTCACAGAACTCGTCAATCCAGTCAGTGATATAGTAGAGTTTGTTACTACCACGAATAAGTCCGAAGAGAATCGGGTCACGACGCTTCTTCGTCTCTTCAATCGTCTCACCGAATGCTAGGCAGTCTGGGTCGTAATGCAGAATTGCATAATTGTCGAATATCTCCAGAGCATTCGTTTTCGTGATTTTCTCGACGACTTCAGGAGGAATGACACGCATATAGTTCTTTATGTACGTCAGACGAACACCTTTCTCTGTCTTCTTCACAAATTCTACAATCTGATCCTCAGTCACGACATAGTATAAATCATTAGCATAGAGCACAGACTCGTATTTGTTGACGACCATATCACGAAGCAGCTTCTCCTTCATCGCCAACTGACCGGACGTATCACAGTTCTTCAGAGCGATGATATAACCCGTCAGACGGTCAACATATGTCGACTTGTTTGCTTTTGTAAGACCCTTTACCTGAGCAAAAAACTCAATGACATTCAGTGAATACATCTCTTCCAGTTCTTTTGATTTCACTGGAGACTTCAGCAAATCAGAGAGACGCTGCAATATCGGGAATCTCTGCTTCTTCTTTGAAGTATGCTCTTCCATTGCACCATTCGATACAAAGATTTCATCCGGCGTAACGAAGAGAGTGTTCTCGCTTTTTGAGTACTCGTTGAAACTAGAGAACACATCATTGAACATATGCTGATTGATGAAAATATTCATCTCACGCACATTACTCTTCTGAATGCGTCCATAGTCATTCACTGCTGACTTGATTTCTTCTTTCTCTTTCAAAGCCTGGCGTACGTCAGACGCATCAGCATCTTCTGTCAGTTCCAGACTATCAAGTCTTGTAGCCGCAGGAGTCTTCTTTCTCTTAAACTCTTCGACTTCTTCCTTGATAAGAGTATACTTCGGAAGGTCTTTGTCTACTTCGATACCGCGTTCGTTGAACATCAAAGACAGATGCTGATTGTCGCTAGTCAGGATGTCACTTTTCTTGCCCATATTTATATATATTTTCGTTCTATTTTGAATTATCAATCTTTACGTCCTCTCACAGCTCTATCACGGTTGTACATAGAATTCTCGTGCAAACCGCTGCCGCGGACAGCTACATAGTATACAGCCAGAGCCTTGTCTTCCTTCCGTACATAAAGACCTCCAGTTCCGTACGTTCCATTCTGACTACGGTCGTCATTGAAGAAGTTCTCACGAGCAGCAGTATACAAACGGTTGATACGAGTCTCAGCGCTCTCATTATCCGTTACACTGTCATCATCAAGCACGTTCTTCAGAACAATTCCGAACTTATTCTTGTCGATGTTGTCTGCACAGTAGTCGAACATATGCTTGTGAGCGACATTATTGTCATCAACAGCCTTAGCCGGTAACTTCAATTCATCCTTGTTCACCGAGTACCAGATAGGGATGAACTGAATCTCGACAGCCATCTTCTGCGGGCGTACGAGCATAGCCATACAATCCTCCTTAAGTGTGAAGAACTTCTTCTCCGGATGCTCAGCCATCTCCTTCCTGGCCTTGTTCCAGAGACTGTAAGAAATTCGTTCGACGCGCTTCGCACAGTGCTTCGGCTCACGCATTCCGCGGACGTCAAGTTCAGATATGATACGTCCGGTCTTATCGAAGTCAAACTCCTTCAGAGCCTGCAAGAAACACGTCTTCATCACATCAGCGTGTGTCTGATTGAAGTATTTCGCAGCAACTTTCGTGAAGTCCTTATCAGTTGCGTTTTCTTTGTTCAGAGCGGCGAACGGGTTAATCGTATCCAACTCAAGTTGGGGGAGAATATCCTTGTCAGTACTGTAAACCGGCGGTTTCAAGCCGCTTGAGAGGTCGGGAATAAACACCATATACTTGCTGAGGATGCTCCACATCACTTTCAGATACGGGTCATCTTCCCACAAGACACCATCCTTGATAGCGGCCGGCAGATTGCTGATGTCAGTTCCTATGTTATCGTCCTCAGTGACGCTTTCAGCCCATTGGATATAGTCACTGCGCATCAGTTCATAAAGTTCTGAGAGAGACATTTCCGCGACCGGAAGGTCCAGATGATCCAGACCCACGTACTTCTTCAAGTCTGCGAAGATGTCATTACTGTGACAGTACCAGTTCTTGGCATACAGCGCCACATTGTTAATCTTTTCAACGTTCATATTTTATCTGCTTTTAAATTAACAATTTTCTTAAGCAGTTCTTCTTTCGTAATCTTGGGATTAACGAAGCACTGCTTCATCATATAGTCGAGATACTTCCTAACGTCGGGACCTGGCTTAAGTTCTTTCACTCGCATCACGTCGTCACCATCAGCAGGCATCCTGAATCCGAACATATCTGTCCCGTCGAACTCCATATGCTCGCTGACCATAAGGATGTTGCGAACCTGGTTCGGTAGACAGTGTCCCTCAGCGTGACTCATATTGTCAGCGTGGATGAGATTCAAGAGCAAGTTGAAGCGACGTCGGTTGTCACGACTGACAGACTCAGGAACACACTTATATTGCAACTTACGAATTGCACGGAACAGATTGTTCTCATTCTTGAACCCGTCGAGATTATCCTTCCAGGGCTTAGTCAGCATATGATTCTCAGTCAAGAACTGGACGTCCTTGATGAAGTCATTAGAATACTTGAGACGGCGAAGGATAGTGTCAACCATACGGATGCCCTTGAGTTCGTGCTTATAGAAATGTACACGTCCGTCTTCTCCGACTGTACGGGTACGAATCTTTCCTATGTCGTGCAGAAGAGCAGCGACACGCAGCACGAGCATATCATCTGGATTGAGTTCAACTGGAACATTAGCAGTCTCTTCGACCACTTTCAGTGTATGCTCCCATACTGTCCCGAAATGATAGTCGTTCTGGGTCATATCATAAGTCTCTTCCAGTTCCGGAATGAGATACTTCATAGCACCGATAGAACGAATCATCTTCAGACCCTCTACAGGATTAGCGCTCATAAGAATCTTGTTCAGTTCATCCTGTTTGCGCTCTGCCGTGATAATCTCAAGACGGTTTGCGTGACTCAGCATCCCGTTGTATGTCGGGACGTCTATGTACCATTCTTTACCGAGACGGCAGTAGAAGCGGATAGCACGAAGAATACGTAGCGGATCATCTTCATAGACAATGTCGGGAGTCGATGTCACACGCAAAAGTTTATGTCTCATATCCTCGGTTCCGTGTCCACAAGGGTCGTCTATACGTCCGGTAGATATATTACGGTACAGCGCATTGATAGTGAGGTCACGACGCATACAATCTTCGATAAGAGTGCCGTATGCAGTCTCTGGATTACGGCTCTGCTTGTCGTGATACTGCTCCTTGCGTGTCTGGACGCATTCAATCTCTTCATCGGGGAACTTAGCCAGGCGGAACATCGCTGTTCCGTAAGTCTCGTAAACAACAATAGTCCCGGCTATATGTCCGTTCTTCTCCAGCCACTGTGCTAACTTTATCCCGCCTTGAGGCAGATTGATGACGAGGTCGATGTCTTTGATGTTATCACAACCCATCAACTCGTCACGCACACAGCCGCCGACTGCATACGTGCAGCCTTCGAACTCTGTCTCTTGAATGAGCGTCTTTAAATGCTCAAGGATATTGAAGTATATTTCCTTTGTCATAAGTGCATAATTTTAGTTCCTACGCTGCAAAGGTAGGCATTATACCTGAAATATGCAAGCGTTGTAGAAGAAAAGTGCAAAAAATTAACGTTATTTAACAGAGAGTTACTTCTTAATTTTGAATTTGAAGTACTCATCGTACGACTCACAATAAGCCGGCGCATCATATACGACAATCCATCCCTGTTCACGATAAATATCTTCAATATCAAGCCAATGATTGTCGAAAATTTTATCGTGGTCAAGACGTTCTCCAATCTCGTTTAAGATCTCTTTCTGATAAACAATTGCTTCTCGACTATTAGCGTTCCAGTTCTTGACAATGAGTTTATTAACAACATCGAGAATGATGTCTGGAATTTGCAGACGTTTCTGCTTCGGAAGTTCTTCAGGAGAAATGGGTTTTACTTTATTTGCCATAGTTTTATTGTATTAATCCTCTTGCTGTAAGAATAGAATCAACTTTTCGAAGCGTCTCTATTTGATTCGCTTTCATAAGACTGTCGATTCTTTGTGCGCAAATTTCGCATTCTGGAGAGTGAACGATAGTTCCCTTTCCGAATCTGTAGACACGGTCATATTGATGTCCGTCTGACTCCATAACGTTCTTCTTCGTTGATGGTTCAAAGAAGAATGTTGCAATAATGAAAATAATAGATGCTGCGCAAATGACAAGCAGTCCAATAATTTTGAAGTTTTCTTTCATATTTTATTATAGTTTGATTTCTTTCCAGTCATAAACTCGTAAAACTTTATACCTGATTCTCCGCCAAATTCTTCAACAGCATGAAGAACAACGTGAGCTGTAGAACCACTGTGGTCTTGGTTGCTCATATATTCTTTGAGTTCTGAGAAAATAGATTCAGGATTATCCGATTTCTTGAGTGACTTCAGATAATGAATGATTTCTTCAATCTTATCTATATGAGACAGAACGTTAGCGCTGACGAACTCTCTCCAGCGAATAGTTTTGTCTGAGCGTATGAAATCGAGAGCACGATTCCAATACTCATCGATAATTGCTTCGTAGTAATTTTCTTTGCATCCGTAGTTGTCAACAATCCACTTATCGTGTTCAGCAATGAGTCGCTCTGTTTCTGCTGCGGATTTCTTGATGTACTCTTCTGTCTTCTTGCGCTCGTTAGCCCAGAATTCTTCATCTTCTGCTTTCGTACGACCGCAGTGAGCAATCCAGAGTTCATCTTCAGACATATCAGAATCAACGTACACATCGTTGAAATGGCCATATAGAACAACATCTTCGTCATATGAAGACAGTTTCTGACGAAACCATTTGTAGACATCGTCAAAACTCATTCTATAAGGGAATTCGACAAGAATCTTTTTTCTTTCGCTATTTTTAATCATCATTGTACCCAATAATTTGCAGTGCAAAGGTAGAAAATCTTTTCGATATGAACAAACGATTCAAGCGAAAACTTTCAATTTTAAGGTTTATTTAA
>NFZD01001930.1_pt1 | contig 14818 bp, 20 predicted proteins | sample 1095381 | NCBI WGS metagenome assembly NFZD01 (sample SAMN03609891, study PRJNA323583) | gut metagenome | isolation source: feces | host: Rattus norvegicus | place: Denmark: Riget | collected 2013 | reverse complement strand
TTTTTTTTTTTTTAATTTGCTCTCCAATATACACCAGTAATTTGCGATTTATTAGTAAATCTATTTGGGTTACCATTATTATTATTCGCTACATATAACGGAACTGATAAGAACCATCTTGATGTTTCTGGAAGAGTACAATCATTAACTGACATTGTTTTTGATCGTCTTAATACTAAATATCCACCAAATGAATTTGTAATTGTAATAGATTTAATTTTATTAGCAAAATTTACCAAAAAATTTCTAACATCGGTTGAATTATTATACACACCACCCCAAGTATATGCTAATCCTAGAGAATATACAGAATTCCACATTCTAGTGTCAATTTCTTGTACACCATTATCAGCATTAGCTCCTAATGCTAATCCAGTTTTAAATCTTATATATGATAATGTATATATAAGTCCATTATTATTAGTATGATCAAACCAAATTTTAACTTCTCCAGGTTGATTAACAGGTAATCCAAAATTATCTTGATGATAATATGGATCATTGTCTCCAATCAATGTAAGGTTTCTATAACTAATATCATTTCTACCATTACCGGTTCTTTGTAAACAAGTTACATTATCAGAATTACTTAAAGTATGCCAAGATTTATTTTGTAAAAATACTCTGTCTCCTCCGGTAGCAGATCCTTTCCAATATACATTATTTCTATCATTACCATTTCTTACAAGATAACTCATAATATTATACCTCGTTACTTAATCTTTGAATAATCCAATTATAATTATTCTTCCAAGTTTCCAATGCTGATATTCTAGAAGATAAGCTGTTTGTTTTATTATATATTTCCGATTCGGTATAATATCTATCGTCATGATTATGAGAAGAATTGGCTTTATTGGATAAATCATTATTAAAAATATCCTCTGTGGATTTTAAATCCACAGAGGAATTTAAAAATTTATAGAAATTATTATATAAGCATTTTTGTTAAATTTCTAATCTTTCTAATATTAGAATAATCATATACACCTTTTATTTCGAAATCTATATAACAATTACAATGTTTTATATCAATATCATCATATTGAGCGCGTAAAAATATTCCAGATATAATACATATATCTTTTAGATTATCATCTTTACAAACTTCGAATATAAATTCATTTGCTATAAAATTAAAATAACTTCTATACGGTTTATCTATACCGTATCTAAATTTACTTCCGGATTCATTTTGGAATTTAAAATCTGGCCATGCATAATTTATTATTGAATAAACTTTATTAAAAATTTCTCTATTTGAAAATTTTATTCTTAATATATCGGGATCATTATCTGAACTATACATGTTATCAGCATACATAGTTGAATATGTTGGTAAAATCAAATTATATATAATATTACCTTCATCTTCCCATCTATCAATATTTGATATATTATTAATAATATTAGTATCTTTCTTTCCATGTATTAATGCAATATATACCCATTCTGGCAATCTACCAAATCTAATTAAAGTATGTTCCTTAGTTTCTCCATTTAGTTGTGCAAATTGAAATCCCATAATACAATTACTCCTATTTTTTTTTATTTTTGTTGAAAAGTATTTTATTATAATTTTGTAAAAATTGGAGTAATTATATATTGTAAAATTAATATTTTACGATGGAATAGTACTATAGAATCTTTATGGTATAATAGAGATAGTGTTGAAACTCCTGTAAGATTTATAAATAAAACTGGTAATATTATTCCAGCCTGGAATAATAAACTGATAATAAAAACTCCCAGAGGTATTTCCACCTCTGGGAGAATATGTTTACACAATTACTGACGAAGTCCTGAGCTATGCAGAATATTAATACGTCCTTGTACAGGCTGATATGCCTTCAGAAGGAATCTTTCAAAGGAATGGATAGCTGGCAGAGCAGGGTTAGCACTGTTGCGAATCTCATTGCTGATGTACATCTGATAATCGTACAGTCTGTATACGATTCTTTCAGTGTTACGTGGATTCAGAATAACCATTAACTGGTTAGTTCCACGGAACTTATCAGAGCCAACGAAGTTGTATACTCTCTTATCGCTATTGTTAACGATGGTCTGAGTATAATCCAGAGTTACAGGTCCAATATTTGAAGGTGCTGTATAAGCATAATCCTTTGGAGTGATCTTTCTAACAATACGAGGATCTCCGACGATAGAGATAGTCATGTTAGGATCATTCAGTACCTGAAGCATCTGAGTAGCATAATCATCAATGTAATCCATAAAAGTTGCCTGACGATATGTTACATGATCCAGAGCATAGTTCTCCGGCACTGCGAAATCGAAGCTACCCATGAAGCTTGTTCTCTCATCCAGAGTCTCATAAGATCTATCAAAGAAATCCTTCATGTTTTTATCCTTCTTCTCAGACAGAGCTGTCTTAGTTAAGGACATAATCTTAGTAACCTGATTAGCATCATACATAGCTGCTACGTCTTTTACTTCCTCAGGAGATACAGTTGTGTTGATAGGTGTAGCTTCTGGAATCTCAACGTAGTCAGAGTCTACACGCCATTTTACAGATACCATATCAAGCTGTGCATTTGAAGTATCAAGCTTAGCTGCAAGCTTAACTTTAGAGATCTTACCAGCCATTGTATTGAGAGCTACCTTGCTGTTATTGATAGAACCAAACAAAGAATCCTTCAGAACTGCAACAGTTCCTTCGGCATCTGTCTTGTACTTAATGGTTACAGGCTGATTTAATACACGCTCATTACGATTCGGTCCACCATAAGAAGGTGTAAACGGAATCTCTACATGGAACCATACATTCTTAACACCAGCTGTAGCAGCTGTAGCGATTTCACCCTTAGTCGTTACCCAACCATCTGCATCTGGAAGACGATCACCTTCAGCGAAGTAAACGTTTTCTACATAGATACCAGAAATATGGGTTACAGATGACAGAGAATCTGTAGCTGTACCACCAAGCAGACCAAGGATATCAGTAGCACCCTCTGTTTGAGGAATAGCTAACTCAAATTCCTTAGTAGGAGCAGTAGCTTCGATTGCATCTGCAATTCTGTTCTGCTCTAAGAACATATCGATTTCTTCTCCTTCAGGAGTAACAAGGATACGTCTTTCCATAGAGATAGTGAAGTTCGGCTGAACTGCTACTACCTTCTGTACTACATTACCCTGAGAGAATACGTTGTTCATAAGGATCAGCTTATGAATAGGAAGTGCCATGCCAACCATAGGAGCTAACTGAGGTAAGTATGCGTTCTCCTGCATTGCCTCGATATCATTCTCAAACATGTTTGCTGCATCTTCATGCAGATCATTCAGCTCTGCAGCTGTCAGGAATGTATTATTATCATCTACAAAGTTATTGCAGAAGAATTCTTTTAATGCTTCTTTTGCTCCAGTAGAGCGAATTGCTTTTGTAGGCTCTGAAAACAGATCGAAACTTTCAACTGTGAGGATATCATTTGCTGCTTCAGTAAATGCTTTACCATACTCATACAGTGGATCGTTACGATAAGCTGTACCACCAATCGTTTTCTGTCTTGTACCAGCGATCATTTTGGTTTCCTCCTTATAAGGTCAATTTTTATGTTTTTATTTTTCATATAGTCATAAAATAAGCTTCCGAGCAACTACCAGTTTGCTCGTACCTATTTTTACCAATATGTTCGGTATTTTTGGTTGATATCTTGTAAGATTTTACTGCTGATTTTCATCCTTTTCTGCTTTAGTTTTATATCTTGACAGGATATCTTTTATAGTATTTAAAATCATTAAAAAACGATTAAATGCTATATCATTTTCAATATATGATTTTCTCGGAAATACAGAAGTAATATATTCTTGTATATATTTCTTAAGATCATAAATAGAATAAGTTAATCTATTCATTACAGGAATGCTATCCTCTGTAAATTGAAGATTATTCAATCTATCAAGAATTTCATCACAAGAAGTATACATATTTTGAAACAGATCTTTTAGTTCTTTTATTTTTATCTGTTGTTCCTCTGCAGTTAACGATGTAAATATATCTGTATTATCATCGTTAACCTCTTCATCAGAATCATCAGACGTATCTCCAGTATCAGAAGATGATGAATCTTCTGAAGAAGTATCAGAATTCATATCATCAGTATCTCCTTCAGAATCATCTAAACTTGTGTCTATATCAAAATTGTCATCATCTTCTCCTGTATCTGAATTATTATCAGAAGGACTATCTTGAGGAGTATCAGCGGCCGGAGGACCAGGCTCAGTTGTAGCTTGATCATCCCCATCTGCTTCCTTTAATATTCCTTCTTCTCTTAATACATCAAATATAGAAAAACTCATATTATCTTCCTCCTTTCTTATGCATTAATCCTCTCTCATACCAGAGGAAGATCCAGGTAAAATATCTTTACCTATTCTAATATTATATTTAATTCTTTGATATTGTCTTTGAAGATTCTTCTTATATTTGAGAAGTTCTCTATATTTATTGATCTGATTATTAGAATCAGCAATAGCAAGCTCTTTATCTACAACTTCAAGCTCAGTTTCTATTTCATCTAATAATAACAATCTTTCTTGTTTTGTTAATTTCTTAGATAAAGCAAAACCACCAATAGCAAGAATAACAGCAGAAGTTAAAGAGAAACATCCAACAAATCCCAAACCAACACCGATCTTAATACATCTAGAAAATGATGGAATAACAGAGCCTTTTATAATAGCTTCTCTTCTATCAGATACAAGAGAATCTTTAACACCTTTTACAAAAGCTCTAGTTGCATTATCCATATTTCTAGATAACTCTTTTTCCTTAGTATTCATTTCTTTATACTTGGTTTTGATTCCATTAAGAGCTAATTTAATTCCAGAGAGATTAAATCCGCCAGATTTATATCCTCCTTTAGGGGCATCTGTTGGAATTTTGATATCATCTACAGATTTAACTTCATCTTTATAGATTTCTGAAGGTTTCTTAGAAGATTTCTTTTCTTCCTGTTTTTTATTTGAATCTTTTTCTTTATTTTTATCAGACTTATCCTCTTCATCATCTTCGTCGTCATCTATATCATCAGCTGAATCTGGGAATTTATAAGCTTCAAATATTTCTGCCAAATATCCATAGCATTTTACTTTATCTTCATCATCTACATTTTCAGAAATCTTATAATTAGATACAAGATTTGACACTTCTCTTTCTTGAGATGCTAATCTGATATAAGATTCATTAATAATACCATTTTCAATTGCATAATTAAAATGATAATCATTAAATGTATTACCAAAGAAAGATACTGTTTCTTGAGAAATTCCTATTAAAGACATAACTTCTAACGCTAACTTGAATTCTTCAATAGTAAAATTTTTGCAATTTGCAATATTTGAAATCATATCTTCAATAGAATCTGTAGAAATATTATCGCAAATATCACAAGATTCGTTAGAACTATATAATGCTTCAATATAAGTATCAATTGATGGATCTAAATTCTTATATATATCATCAGTATTTTCTAATTCAACAGAAGTAGATTCTTTAATTCTTAATTCTGCTAAACCTGGATTAATAATATAATAAGCTCTACATGTTTCTGATTGAGACATTAATACATCATTATATTCTGAACAAACATTATTTAAGAATTGACTAAGATACGGGAGATCTGATTCATCGTAAAAATATTGTTTAATACAAATATCAGCTTTATAATCTTCTCCAATATAATTAAACATGTTATTCTGAATTTCTGAAGCTTCTCCAAATAAAATACTTTTAGCTTTCTTAGCTAATTTATTGATCTTAATTTTTGTATTATTATAAAATCTTTTTTCTTTAACTTTTAAGAACTTATCAAGATTAAAAGCAGCTTTTACTAAGTTATTAAATTTGAAGATTTTAAACTCATTTAGAGGCAATATATCTTTACCAGAATTTATATAATTAATAGCTTCGATATTTTCTTTAGCATATAATAAATCTCTAGTATAAGATAAAGCATCTATACATGGATCTATTGCTTCTTTAATAAAATTGCTTGCAGCTCTAGCATATGCAGGATTATAATTACCGGATACTTCTACTGATTTTGATGTATCTCTAAATGAATCTATAATCTTTTCTATATCTTCTTTCGAAAATATACTAATAGATTCGTTACACGAAATATAATCAGCAAGAGATATAGCGGCTTTATATAAAGACTGATCGGATTCTAATACTTCATGCTTTGCAATATCCCATAAAGTAGAAATAATTTTATCAGAATTATATACTATATCTTCTTTTGAAGATTTAGCGATTATATCTTCTATCATTTTTGATACAGTATTTTCATTCTTATTTGATAATAAGAATTTTTGAATTCCAGTTTCAACAGAATTAACTTCAATATTTTCGTTGAAAAGATAACGAATCTGATTTATGTCAGATTCTTCAAGCATATAAGATTTTTTAATTGTTCTTCTATAGTCTTTAATATCTGATTCAGAAATTACAGGAGTATTTGTAAGAAAATATTCAAGAGCATATTTAGCTATATCTTCTCTAGGTTCTTTAAATCCGTTCTTTTCAATCAAATAACAACATTCTTCAATTGTATTATTTAATTTCTGATAATTTGCAAATTTATCTTGCGTATATGTATCAAACATAGATGCACAACTATCTACAAAATATTTTAATCCTACAGAGGTATACCTATTGATAAAACTCTCAATATTAAAAGTTTTTGCAAGAAATTTATTATTCTTTACAATTCTATCAGCAGTATTATACATATTAGCTGCCTCGATAATAGAATCTTTCTGAGATTCTGTAATATTATAATCCTCTAAATATGGAATTATTTCTTTTGGAGATTCCATATAGGGAAGGATTCTATTTGTAAATTCATATATAATAGTATCAGATACTTTCGTATCCTTAGAGTTAAACTCTCCAATTATATTTAATAATCTCCAATAATCTCGATTTATATTCTCTGTATTACACAGACTTTCCAAATAAGATCTTAATGAGCATTGTACTGATGCTTCTTTCCCAGTCTTAGATCTCTGTAATATTGTAGAAAGATTCTCATATAATTTTTCTGAATCTTCTTTTTTTGATTCTGCAACAAATCCAGAATTTATACATTGAGATCTTTTATGAATGGTACTAAACTTAATCGAGTTTTTTGTAGCCATTTAATTTAACCTCCCTAGATAGAATATTTATATCAGTGTTGAATTTAACAGGCTTATAAATTGGATTTTACAATAAATTAAACTACTGATTAAATATATAATATACTGATTCGTATTAAATAATTTTAGGAGGAAAATACTAAAATGGAAAGAGCAAAAGAAATCAAGAAAAGAATCGATGCTATTAATAAAGAGCAAAGAAAACTTGATAAGCTTATTGAAAAACAGGAAGAGGATGGAATTTATAGTGATCAGCTGTATAAATCTATCAATGAGCTTGAAGAAGAAAAGAACAATCTTTCCCTTGAACTTGAAGCTTTAGAAAACTAAAAATCACCCTAGAGCTATATAGCTCTAGGGTGATTAAATTATTTTTATTCAGATTCTGAAGCACCTCTGGTTTTCTTAATGTATTCTTTCTGATTAATCTTTGCGATTCTTTCAGCTTTCTTACCATATTTATTAAGAATTTTAGCAGCATACTGCTTTTTAAGACCAGAGTATTTAACAAGTTTGGCCCAAGACGGATCTTTTGCGTCCCTTGCCATTTGATATGCTGTAAGCTTAATTCTACGGTTAAGGTCCATTTTACGGATAGTTGCTCTATCGATAATTTTTTTATCAAGACCAACTTTCTCCATAATTACTTTACCTTGTTCGCTATCACAAAACTCACGAATAGAGTCAGCAGATTCTTGCATCATATCATCTAATAAATACATGCTCATGAGCTCTTCATTGCCAACCATCTCATCGATGGAGGCAATTGTGCCTGTTCCATATAAATTCATTACAGATTTCCTCCTTATCAATAATTAAGAAAAATAAAAAGAATCAGCATTTTCTTCTTATAAATCTTTATGAGATTATCTTTATTTTATTACTATTAATGTTAAATTTATTGATCCTGATAAGAAAATAAATATATTTGAATTATATATTATATATTAAATAAAATACACAGGAGGACAAAATTTATGTCATATTTAAAAATTAGAAATTTAGTATTTACTGGAGAAAGATCAGCATTGGAGTTATATTGTACTGATAGCAATGATTATCAATATAGAATTGAATATCCAGTATGATATTTATCTATCAATCCACTACTTCATAGATTTGAAGTATATGATAAAAATATGAATTGTTTTGACGGATGCTATTCTGATAATATAATTACATCAATGGTAAACGGATTAGGCAAAAGTGGATATTCATACTTAAAAGGACAAGCGTTAACTGCTATAATTAATTTTTGCAGCAATTTTGGTATAATTCCTCCAAATTTTGCTGATTCAAAATTGGAAACCGATGGAGATTTTATAAATTATATTTGTTCAATCAGAAATATAATTATGAAAGATACCTCAGGAAAACCAAAAATTGTTAGATTTGGTGATATAGAATTTGAAAAGATTAATAATATAATTTTTCCACATTTAAAAATAAATATAAATGACAAACACTATGCAACTATGACATTTTGTAACGAGAATGGAACTATATTCATTACAAGGAAAAAAGATGATAAATTTGTAGCATCATCTAATGATAATATAATTTTGCCAGAATTATGTAAATATGCATCGGCTGATATAGTAAATATAGTAATAGATTATAGAGTATTGAATATGCTTTCTACGTTATTTGGATCTTTAGATTATACAATTCCAAATATTAATTATTCACAAGAATATGTAATATTTAGAAATTGCATGTATAATTTCTTTAAAAAAATATAATATATAGCATTAAAGGAGAAATATAAAATGAAGCATATGGTTTTTGGAGATTATTATGAAAATAATGATATTACGGATTCTAATTTTTGATACAAGTTGGAGCTTTTAATATTTAAAGATACTATTATTATTGATCCAGTATCTAAAAGGTGTGATGATAATAATTATTATAGTATGTATCTTAGAGTCAAAAATTTTGATACAGAAAGTAATATGTTTGTAGTTGAGGATAAAATTGGAAATATAATGTCAGTATCAAACATAACATCTTTTAATAAAGCATGTACAGTTTTGGAATTTGCTGAAGAATATTTGAGAGGTCAAGCTGCTGTTGCGATTTCCAATTATTGCAATGCAAATAATATTATTCCTCCAAAAATGAATACATATATTGATTCTTTCAGATTCTTTATTCAGAAAGCAGTAGAAGTATATAAAAACTCTAATAAAATGTAATTTTACATAGATATATACTATAATATAATTATATATCTTATATTATCTGGAGATATATAAACAAATTAATATAAAAATAATTTACTTTAAGGAGGAAGTCATTATGACTCATGCAGATTTTGTAAAAGCTGTAGCTGAAAATGTAAACAAGAAGTATACAGAAGAGGGAAAGAAGCCTCTGACAAATGAGAATGTTAAGGATGTAATCAACTCTGAAACAGATGTGATTGTTGGAATTGTTAAATCCGGAGACAAGCTTACAATTCCTGGTCTTGGAACTTTTGAGATGGGTAAGAGAGCTGCTAGAGAAGGAAGAAATCCTCAGACTGGTGCTACAATGCAGATCCCTGAGAAGAATGTTCCGAAGTTTAAAGCAGCTAAAGCATTTAAGGATGCTCTTGGTTAAATAAAACATATTTCCCCCACTAGAGGCTAATCCCTCTAGTGGGTTTTAAATTTTAAAAATAAAGGAGATTATTTTATGAGTGAAATTGGAAGTATTATATTTAGTGATATTTTAAACGAAAGGGAAGTATCAAATAAAATTAACAGATATTCTCCAAAACGTATAGGTTAATGTAAAATTGAAGTTTATAACGGAGAAGGTACAATACCACATTTTCATATTTTTAACTTAGATAAAAAATTTGAGAGCTGTGTGAGAATTTATGATGCTAATTTCTTTTCTCATGGAGGAAAATATAAAGGAATTTTAAATTCTTCACAATGTAGAGAATTAGATTCTTGGCTAAGAAAAATCAATGCATTTGATAAAACGAAAACAAATTGGGAATATATTGAAAGTTTATGGAATAATTATAATCCTAACTGTTTATATCCTACAAATTTAAAAACAATACTTCAACCAGATTATTCAACAATGAATAAATTTAAAGAAGATATATAAAGGAGAGAGGTATATATGATCGAATTTGACAAAGTTGGAACTATTAGTTTAAAAAATACTTTTTTGGAAAATTGTGAAGTAATTGTATACGGAGACGAAAACGATCCCCCTCATTTTCATATAGAAAGTATCGATCAACATGTTAAAGTTTGTGTAGAGATATATAATCCGAAACAATACACACATAATGAAAGATATACCATGAAATTATCAAAAGATGATTGTATCATTCTTGATAATTGGTTAAAATCAAAAGTTGATAATAAATATTTTTCATATATGACAAACTGGGAATATATTAAAGCTGCTTGGGGAGGATTAAATGAAAATTATAATTCGTTTTCACCAGAGTTAATGACAAATATACAACCAGATTATTCTTTAATGTCTGGGTTCTAAAGAAATCCCTCTACAGGTGCAAACCTGTAGAGGTTTTATTTTTAATATTCCGGCTCAACGTCATCACAGAAGTTACTAAACCATCCTCTATGATTGGTTGATAGTTTACATATAGCAACTCTTGAATCGTCTTTTATTTTTTCAAAAGCATTAAGATATGGAATAAATCCAGATCTTTCTCTATGCTTATATAAATCACACTGTCCATCATGACCAATGATAATAACTTTGCAATTATCATGAATTCTGGTTAATACTTTCTTCATTTCATCGAAATAAAAGTTTGCAGATTCATCCACAATAATAACTTTATTCTCAAAATTGCATCCTCGAAGATAAGTATCTACTGTAAATCTGATATAAGCATCACCATTCTTTAAACTATTAATATCACCATCATTAATTAAAGCATTAGGAGCAATACCCAAAGTATTCATAGCTTCTATTAGTGGTTCCATATAAGGTGCCGATTTTTCTTCAAGACCTCCAGGTAAATATCCTTGCTTTTGCTCTTGAGTAGGAGCCATAATATATACAATACCATCATATCTACCATACTGAACGAGAAGATTTGCTGTTCCTAAAGCTATAGTAGATTTACCTGTACCAGCTCTGGAATTACATATAACTACAATTTTTTCTTTATCCCAAATATTATCTCTAAAATTCTTTTGATCTTCATCTAAAGCTAATCCATAAAAAATTTCATTTTCTAATGTTTCTGGGGCCTTATCTGCTGAAGAGTATTGATAGTTGTTTCTTTTGAATTGTTTACTCAAAATACGCACCTCGTTTCAAAGTTTATAGTTTTATAAATATGTGGAAATAGTCAATATATAACGCTATCTTAGATGAAATCACAACATCACTATAATTAAATCCTAATGTCATGAAAGGAGTAATATTATAATGATTATTGATGGAAAAATCATTGGAGAAGTTATATGTGAATCATATGGATCTCCTGTAGATATAACTCATGTAAAAATGCTTAATGGAAAAGTTGTAGCAGAATGTATATTACAAACGGCTGATGAAAAGAACCGCAATGGAAGATATTATGCTAAAGAAGAATTATTCCCTCAACTTACTTGTCCAAGAATTATTGAATTGCTTGATTCAGGTACATTAAGAGCAGAATGTGGTCATCCTCTTTCTAAAGATCTTCAAAGGCAAGCAATGATCGATGATACGAAAACATGTGCTAGATTTTTAAAACTTTGGACAAATGGAGATAATGTAATGGCTCATGTAGTTGGTACAAACAATGAGTTAGGTAAAGCATTTGATCTTGATCTTAAAGAAGGAGTTAAACCTGCATGGAGTTTAAGAGCTTTAGGCAGCGTTGAACAAACAAGAAGAGGTTGCGAAGTAAGAAATCTTAGAGTTATTACTTGGGATAATGTAATTTATCCTTCTCATCCAGGAGCATATACACAAGGTTTAGTAACTGAGTCAGGTAGTATTATTCCTGATAAGAGAGTTATTGTTGAAGGTAACGATATTATGCCTCAGGGACAAGTTATTAAATTATCAAATAATAATGTAATCAATTTCATTAAAACAGAATCTGCAAATCTTAAATTTGTAAGAGAGTGTTTTGATTTTGTATATACTGGAATTCAGTTAAATGAAAATGGATCTAGAGTGTATCTTACAACAACAGATGGAGATACATTAGCTATTAATCTTGAAAATTATATAGCTAATGAACTTATGAATTATAAGAAAGATATTTTTTAAAAAATATTATACCCCCAGGTCTGAAAGTGGCCTGGGGAGCTATTTTTAAAAATTATAAATTACTAAATATACAACAAATATGTAATGAGAATTTTATAATGAGTATATAAATAATATTGATAATATAATTGATAAGAGATCATTTTAAATAAATAGCATCTCTAAATGAGATGCAGATTTTATTGTCGAAAGGAGGTAGATATAATGAGTGCATTAGGAATGCTTATTATTTTTCTTCTTGTGGTGATTTGGATATTACTGTCAAAATATTTTGAAAAGATTGGAGATAGTTTTATTTCATTCTTTAAAAATCTATTGACAGATGATATAGATAAAAAAGATAAAGAAAAGGAGAACCACGAAGAATGAAGAAAATTGTAGGCGCAATCATTGCTGCGATTATGGTAATTATCATTGCTATTTTCGGAGTAAAATCATTGGTAAAAGTACCAGCTGGATATGTTGCTGTCCAGTATGACGTAAATGGAGGTGTAAAGAATTCAACTCTTACACAAGGTTGGCATTTAAAGTCTCCGTTTGTTAAAACAACATTATATACTGTTGGGTTGGAACAGTCATATTTAACTGCTAGCGATCAAGGAGATTCTCCAACAGATGATAGCTTCTCTGCGAGTTCATCTGAAGGAAAAGCAATAACTATTGAACTCACATATACTTATCAATTTGATCCTGAACATGTGAATGAAGTATTCACAAGATTCAAAGGTCAAAAAGGTAAAGATGTAAGAGATAGTTTTATCAAGCCTAACATTATTTCTTGGACCAAAGAAGCTATTGCTAAATGGAAAGTTTCTGATATTATTGGGGCCGAAAGAGAAAATGTAAATATTGCAATTACAGAATATGTATCCAGTAAATTTGAGAAATATGGTATTATTATTAGCAATGTAACTGTGATTGATGCTGATGTAGATCAAGCAACAAGGGATGCAATTAATGCAAAGATTGCTGCTCAACAGAATGCTGAAACCCAGCGTATTAATAATCAGACAGCTATTGATAAGGCAGAAGCTGATGCTCAGGTTCAGAAAACAAAAGCTCAAGCTGAAGCAGATGCAAAAATTATTGCTGCAGAAGCTGAGGCTGAAGCAAACAACAAAATTAGCAGTTCTATTACAGACGAACTTATTAGAATGAAAGAAGCTGAAGCTAGACTTGAGCATGGATGGGTTACTGTAGAAGGAGCTGGTTCTGTAGTTACGACAACCACTGGAGAATAATTAAAAAAGGAGATATATAATTATGCCAATCGGAACAGATAATAACAATGGAAACAATAATCGCCCTTATGAGAATACATACTATTCTCGTGTTAGATTTAAGAATGCAGAAAGACAGGTGAATATTAATTTTCATTCTGGACTTATGCAGTTAGAAATTGGCTATATTAGCCAGACTGATGGATTTAAATTTAATTCAGAAGGAACTGTATATCTTTCTGCAAATAAAGCAATGCTCCTTGCAAATCAGATCACTGAGTTTATGAAGTACAGAGCTTCTGGCAAAGTTGATACTGGCAAAGCTTTCGGTGTCAATACTGGTATGGGAGAGAAAGTATCTTTTATCGGATTCCATACAGATGAAGAACAGAATATTTACATGACTATCGGCAAGTTTGATGGAAATGGAATTATTACTGAGAAGACTTCTTTCCAGTTTGCACATGATTATCATTATGCTCTTGAGTGGGAAAACATTGAAGCAAATGATCTCGTAAAGGTTTATGACAATAATATCGAGATCTTATCTTTACAGCAGGGTCTTGTAGATTTTGCTAAAGGTATGTTTGGTGCTGCTCCTTATGGTGTTGTAGATATGGCTCGTTGGGATGTACACCGTATGAACAGAAGAGTTGACCAGATCTTTGATAAACTCGGAATTGAAAGACAGAGCTATGGTTCAAATAGAAATTATGGTGGAAATAATAATTTCTTATCTGGAGCATCTTCTTCTAAGTCCAAGACATATGATGAGTTTGCAGAAGATTTGCTTGGTGACTAATTATGGCTGCTATGAATAGTATGATGAGTGGGATTACCAGTATCCCACTCATCAGTTTTTATAGTATAATTGATGAAGATGTAGCTTGTGTAAAAAACGGAATACTTAATTATACACCATCGACAGCTTTTGATATTACTGGCTTAAAAGAGAAAACAATTCATGACATTGTTTATGATTTATATATGAGGGATTATTTAAATCCTTTATATTATATAAAATCTCCAATCATAGATTATGAATCTTTGGATAATTTACATGCTAAAATGATAACAGTTTATGAGAAACAAGTATTATCTCATGCTGTTACAACAGAGGTATATAATCTTCTATCGGAGTTTAAAAAATCATCTGATATATCACCTACAATTCTATATTATACAAATGAACA
>NFZD01014562.1_pt1 | contig 14887 bp, 13 predicted proteins | sample 1095381 | NCBI WGS metagenome assembly NFZD01 (sample SAMN03609891, study PRJNA323583) | gut metagenome | isolation source: feces | host: Rattus norvegicus | place: Denmark: Riget | collected 2013 | reverse complement strand
ATCTACACCATATTTTTCTAATAATGTAGATTTAGTCTTTTCTTGTATATCATCTAATCTTAATGTAGATCTTACACCATATTTTTGTTCAACTTTATTTGCAGTATCTTTACTTAAACATGAAAGTGAACAATAAGTTCTATATTTAAGTGATGGTTTACCTACAAATTCAACTGGTTTTCCACATACAGGGCATATTGGGTGTTTTTCTATATTATATTTTATTCTAAAAATTATCTCAAATTCAGTTGTGTTCTCATCTATATCATCAAATCTATTTTTTAGATATTCTGTTATTTTTTCATCATGTTCTCTTAAATGATTACGTTTAATCCATGGTTTGCCTCTATAAAAATATTCTAATATGAATTTATCGTCTATTATGTCTTCCATTAAATATGTAAAGATCTAAAAATATTTAAATAATATAGTATCTTTTTTGATTTAATTTTATTTTTAATCATATATATGCTGTAAGTGTGCGGTTGACTATAATTTAGTTTATTTTTAATTATAGAAATATAGTTAAGTATATTATATGAGTAAGAAAAAATGCTTGGTGTTTGAAACACTTGGTAAAGTATCTGATTTAGATATAGTAAAAGAATCCAATGATGGTCTAGTAAGACTATCTGGTGTATTCGGTGTTTGTGGTGTAAAAAACCAAAACCAAAGAGTATATAATAAACAGAACTATGGAATGATGGTTGAAACATTACAAAACGAAATCATGACAGGTTCAGTTTTAGGTGAATTGGAACATCCAAACTCAATGAATATTAATCTGGAGAATGTCTCTCACAAATTAGAGTCTATAGAAATGCACAATGATGGAACCATAACTGGTACTATAGCATTGTTAGACACTCCTAAAGGACGTATAGCAAAAGCAATAGCTGAGGCGGCGGGTAGTCTATATATTAGCTCTCGTGGCGCGGGATCTATTGATGAAAACGGTAACGTAACACTTACAACTATAAAGACTTATGACCTTGTAGGTACTCCTGGTTTTTCTCAGGCAAAATTAAACTTGAAGAAAGGGCAGAAATTTGAAAGTCTTTGTGAGTCTCTTGAGGATGGCAACATCATGTTTGCTATAGTTGAGGATGCTGATGAGGATAAATCATCTGACGAGAAAGCAGGTGGTGATAATACTACAGATGATAAAACTAAAACATCTGACGATAAAGCATCTGACGATAAAGCATCTGACGATAAAGCATCTGACGATAAAAAAACTGACGACAATAACAAAAATAACGATAATAAAGAAGCTACTATGACTGAAATAAAGAATGCTATTGATGAGTTAAGTCAAAAAATTGATACTCTTACAGCAGATTTGCACGTAGCTAAAGAAAGTTTGATTGAAAAGGATAAGCAGATTGGAGAACTTAACGAAAAATTAGAAAATGTTACTTCTGTAAACTATCCTGCCATTGAGCAATGGGTTAAAGAAGAATTTGCGCCTGAGTTCAAAAATGGCTTACATGATGAAATCAATGCTGTTGTATCTGAAAGTGCAAATGATTTAACTAAGACAATTGCTGAAGGTGTTCAGAAATGGGTTATAAACGAATTTGCTCCAATTGTAGAAGGCTATATAACAAATGAGTTTGCTCCGGTCGTTGAAGGTTGGACAACTAAGGAACTTATGCCTACTGTTGAAAAATGGATTACTGAAGAGTTTGGTGAACACCAACAAGAAAAAATTCGTAAATACGTGAATGAAACATTTGCTGAAAGCGTAGAAGGTTGGATTACAGAGGAACTTATGCCTACTGTTGAAAAATGGGTAAATGAGGAATGCTTACCTGAACATAAAAACAGGATCATTTCTGAAGTAAACACAAATGTTTCTGAATTCCTTGAATCTAAAAATGCGGATAAATTGAGTTCTATCGACAACTTACTTGAAGCAATCGAAAACAAAGGAACGGACGATGCCGCTTTACAATTGTTAAAGGAACATAAAGAGGACAACAAATATAAAGGTGTATATGTTGTAGAAAGCATGCCTTCACAATATCGTCCTCAATGGGAAATGTGTTCAGAAGACAAAAAGAATGAAATCATACGTCAAGCTCGTATGTATGATTTTACAAAACCTGGTATTTTAGAAAAATTCTGGGATACTGTAGATTTTAATGAAACTATCATTAAAGAGTCTAAAACTACAGAAAATATCGAAAACAACTATCACAGTAACATTGCCGCACAGATGCGTAGACTAATGCATTAATCATGCAATTATGCAGCAATCTTAAAAATTTTTATTTTTAATTATAACAAAAGCAAAATAACAAATAAATCTTTATTTATTAGAATATGATTAATCAAAATGGTTCACAAATGTGGTCCAAGATGCTTACAGAACAATTTGGTGTTAAGGATCAGGATAAGTTGAACTGGGTATCTCAGTATGCCGCTATCCATGAGATCCATGAATCTCAAATTGGTGTTAATGGTGGACAAGTAATGCCAGGCAACGTTGGTGTTGGTCCTGTATATAATACCCCGTTGAATACACTTGGTATGGGTAATCCTTTACTTCCAGGCAATCTTCCTGCCCAGAACGCTACTCCTTCTGATTTTTACAAAGCTGCTCCTGGTTCAGGTGATATTCCTGTAAGCACATTACCTATGGCTCTTAACATTGCTCTTATGACAATTGGTTTGGAATTAGTACCTGTAATTCCCGCAAAGGCTCCTTGGGCAATGTTATCTTACATGGACTTCCCCTATGCTGGTGGTAAGTTAGGTTTAGTAAACGAAACTTCTTTTGACGGTGTTGGTGTAGGGCGTGAAAACAAACCCATCTACGTTAAAGTTGGTGGAATTGCTAATGAAGCATATGCTGAACTACGTAAATTGGCTGAAAATACAGAAATGACATTCACATCTGATGCCGGTGTTCTTACTGGTAAGTTCAAGTCATTGTCTATGCTTGATGGTGGTGTTATCGTTGAAGTTGTTTCTGCTAAGAAAGATGATACCGACGTATCTATTAAGACTGTATTTAGTGCAGATGTTGTTGTTGCTGCAACTGGCTTAACAACTACTACTGCCGCTGCATTAAGTGTTGACTTTGCTGAAGCAATGGCTGACTTCGTTGATGGTTTCGCTAACTTCGCAAGTGATTCTAAAGAACCTATGACACGTGCTGAAAACGAAACAGGTACTGGTAACGCAATTGGTCTACGTCTTTTCACTAAGATGGTTCAAATGGGTTCTTATGAAGTAACTGGTTCTATCACACGCCAACAGTTACAAGATCTTCCTTTATATGGAATTGATGGTGTTGGTAAGATCATGGAAGCCATGCAAAACGAACTAACACAACACATTAACGCACGTATATTGGAAAGAGTATTCCGTCTTGGTGTTACAAACGCCGCTCACCAATACTACCACAATGGCACAGATCTTAACTTATATATTTCTGCTAAGAATGTTAATGATAGCGTACAGATAAGCGCTATGCCTGGCATCAAGGAATATAAAGACGTTCATGGTGTAAGTCACTCTTGGGCAGTTAAGAACAGTGAAGTAAATACTTCTGCTGAAAACTTGCATACACGCCAACGTAGAATTTCTTCTCGTTTGCTTGCAGCCGCTAACTTAATCCAAGTAACTGGTCGTAGAGGTCGTGGTACATGGGCTGTTACAAACACACAACTTATGACTGCATTACAAGACTGTGCTGACTTCGTTGTTGCTCCTATGGCTAACAACTTAGCACAAGATGGTTCACAAAACCTTTACATGGGTGGATCTGTTGCAGGTTTGAAACTTTATGTGGATCCTTACATGACATGGAACGATACTCGTGTTTGTGTAGGACGTAAAGGTAATGGTAACGAACCTGGTGTTGTGTTCATGCCATATATATTAGCGGATAGTATATCTATCACAGCAGAAGGTACTATGGCACCTAAGATGTTGGTTAATAGCCGTTTCGCTATAGTTGATTGTGGTTTTTACCCAGAATTACAATATTATACTTTCTGCGTACATGCTGATGACGGTTTGACTTTAGTATAATTTAGGCACTCCTCGCCTCTATATATTAAAGAAATATTATTTATATTTCGGAAGGATGAATCAAGCAATTGGTTCATCCTTTTTTGTTTAAATAGTTAAATGCAAGTAAAAATTTGTCTATATTTAAATATTATGGATTATGTAAAATTATTAAGAAAAATTTTAATTAGTGGTAGAGGTGTATCTGGTAAAAAAGAAGAACTAATAATGTCTGGAAAATATCCAAACATATATAATTTCATATTTAGTATTTATCCTGATAGTACATCTATACGAGAAACATTTAAACGGTTAGAATTGGGTCTACACGAAAAACCAAAATGCCCTATCTGTGGTAAACCTGTTGAATTTATAGGGAAGAAAAATTTGATGTTTAGAAAATATTGTTCTAATTCATGTAGAGGTAAGGACCCCGTAAACTACATGAAATGGGTAGAAGGTCAATACAAATACAATTTAGAACATTATGGTGTTAGACATAATTTTCAAGTAAAATCAATAATAGAAAAAACACATCAAACAAATTTGGAAAAATACGGTTCAGAGATACCAATGCAAAATACCGCAATAAAAAATAAGGTATATAATACGAAAATGAAAAACCATACATTTTCAACATCTGAACAAGAAAATATTTTCTATAAATTATTACTTGAATATTATAATAAAGATGATGTTGTCAGACAATATAAAGAAAATAGATATCCATATAGATGCGATTTTTATATAAAATCTTTGGACTTATTCATTGAATTACAATTCCATTGGTCTCATGGGAGAAGACCATATACGGGTATTCAAGTAGATTTAGACAAATTAAAAATATGGGGACAATACGGAAAGACAAAAAGACAATACCGTGATGCAATAGTAACATGGACTGAACGTGATGTAAGAAAACGAAACACAGCAAAGCAGAATAATCTAAATTTTTTAGAATTTTTTGATATATATGAAGCAAAGGAATTCATTCGACAATATAATAAAGAAACTTCTATGGGATGATACAAAACAAGTAGGCAATTCAAATTATAGAAGATATATACAGAAACGGAACAGCTATCCAAACATAACAGAATACTTAACAAATAGATATGTTGATAGCCTATCTATAACTGAGACAATACAAAGAATCGTATATAATATAGAAGAACGTCCTGTATGTGAAAAATGCGGAAATCCTGTAAAATTCATAGGTAAACCAAATTCAAAAGGAATATTTAAAAGATTCTGTTCAAATTCATGTGCTAATTCAATTAACTCAGCTAAAGCAAGTCAAACAAAAATAGAAAAATATGGGGATGCTGGATGTACTATAAAAGGTAAAGAAACTAAACTTAAACAGTACGGAAATGCTAACTATAACGGCGATAGAGCTGCAGCTGTATTAAAAACTGATTATATAAAACGTAATGAAAAGTCTAACCAAACCAAGTTAGACCGATATGGTTATGTGAATTATAATGGTGATAGGTCAGCTGCTGTAGCAAAAATTGATTATAATGAAGTACGAAGAAAAGGTAAACAAACATGTATTAAAAGGTATGGGGATCCTTATTATCATGGTGATAGAAAGGCTGCAATGGCAAAAGTTAATTGGGAACAGTCTATAAAACGAAACAAAGAAACTAAACTTAAACGATACGGTGACCCAAACTATAACAATATGAAAAAATCTAAACAGACATGTTTAGAAAAATATGGTGTTGAATACAATATCTTAACAGATGCATGTAAAGCTAAATTAGCAGATCCATTAACTAGAAAAAAGATATTAGAAACGAAAAGAAAACGTGGTACATTTAATACATCAAAACCTGAAGAATACTATTATTCATATCTTGTATCAAAATATGGAGAAGACAATATAATAAGACAATATCATGACGAAAGATATCCATTTAATTGTGATTTTTATATAAAGACTGATGATTTATTTATAGAATTGCAAGGTAATTGGACTCATGGAACAAAACCTTATGAAGACACAGATAGTGATAACGAAATATTAAATGATTGGATTGAGGAAGCAAAAACAAAACCTTATTATAAAAATGCTATATATACGTGGACTGATTTGGATGTAAGAAAACGTAACATAGCAAAGAAAAACAAATTAAATTATATAGAAATATGGGGATCTAAATCTATAATTAAAAAGTACGAAAAATGAATTTTCACATGTACTATACTATATTTCATTGTACTAAAAACATTAAGAATCGTGGAAACAAAAATTTTGAAGTACGAAGATCAAATTAAATTCAAAAACTGGTTTAAGAGAACATTTCCTAACGAATCTAGTGACTTCTATTTTGATTATGTGACTTGTGTGGATAGTGAAACTGATTGTGATATTCCAAATGTGAAATGTGATGGGACAATGACATGGGGATGTGCTGTTGATAGAATCATAAAACATTTTAACAAATGAAAATACTTGTATATATATTAGTAATTGTTGTATTATTGGTTTTGTACATTTTATTTTTGATTGTAGGTGTCCTTGAACCTATTTTGAATAGAATAATTGTTATTTTATCATTTGCGTTAACTGGTATATATTATATGTTTCTAAAAAAATGATTAACTTATGAAATTTTTGTTTCTTATTTGGGCGCTTTCTGTTGCATGTTTTGTGTAGCATACGCAGTAATAGTGAACAAAATTGGTGTGCCTGAATATGTGCTTGATAATATCATAACTGGCTTAACAATTGGTTTAATTTCATATAAGATAGTCTACAAAAATAATGACAATAATTAAATATCTTGGAACTTAATATAGAACAAAAATGTCCAATATGTGGAAAACCATTGAAATATGTTGGAGGAACAAAAAAGTATCTTAAAACATGCGGAAATAGGGAATGTTCTAAAGAACTAAATAGACGAAATAGAACAGCCACATGTTTAAGAAAATATGGAGTAGACAATCCCGCAAAAGATATTAAAATTAAGGAAAGAATAAAAAAGACAAATATAGAACGGTATGGGTATACCAGTTCATTACAAAATGATGAAATAAAAGAAAAGGCTAAACAGACAAACATTGAACGATACGGAAATGAGTGCGCACAAAAAAGTGAATTAGTAAAGGACAAAATCAGAACATCAAATAGATCTACATGTTTGTCTAAATATGGTGTAGATCATATAATGAAAGTGCCTGAAATATGTGAACGTGCCATTGAAAATCAAAGAGCATCTATGTTGAGCAAATATGGATGCGAATACGCTATACATGTACCAGAAATATATGAACATATTAAAAATACTTGTTTAGAACGGTATGGTGTAGATCATCCTATGAAATCAGATATTGTAAAAGAAAAACAAAGAGGATCTTTTATTGAAAAATACTGTGTAGATCATCCATGGAAGTTACATGATATAAGGGAAAAGATGAAACGGACGTGGGGTGTTAATAGCCCATGGAAGTCTGATATTGTAAAGGCACTTATACAAAAACGTGGTAATGAAACCAAACGAAAAAATGGAACGTTCAATAAGTCAAAGGATGAGGACCTGATATATGAAAAGCTATGTAATAAGTATGGTAAAGAAAATGTGGTTAGACAGTATAGTTCTGAACTTTATCCATTCAAATGTGATTTTTATATAATAACAGAAGATTTATATATAGAATATAATGGATCTCAATATCATTGTGGGCATCCATTTGATATAGACGATGTTAATGACATTGAAAAACTAAATGAACTAAAACAAAAGGCAAAGAATAGCCCAAGACATTCGTTAGGTAAAGAATCACAATACGATAAGATGATTTATGTTTGGACGGATCTTGATGTGAGAAAGCGTAATATAGCAAAAGAAAATAATCTAAATTTTATAGAAGTCTGGGATAAGGATTATTTTTAAATATAAAGAAAATAATTTGAACTTGATGGGATAGCTTAAGCTATCCCATTTTTGTTTTTAATAGTTGATGGAAAAAGTTTTATTTTTAATTATAAAAAGAAAAATAATAAAAATACACCTTAAACATTAGAAATATGGCTATTCCAGTAACTTACCAAAATTTTCGTGCGGCAGGTATTTATAGACTAGTATTTGACAAGTCTACAATGCTTAACGTAAATAGCGAAATCCTACGTTTGGTTGTTGGTTATTCTGAGCAGGGACCATTTAATATACCTACATATGTTACTAATGCAACGAACTTTAAAACACTTTATGGTGAAGGTTCAAAGAAATTAGAAAAACGTGGTATTTGGTTCCATAGATTAGCTCAACAGGCATTAGCATCTGGCCCAATATTGGCTCTCAATTTAAAGAAATTTGGAGGCGAGTCAGTAGGCGCAATGACTATTGACACATCTTTTAATTCTAAATATGAGACAATAGATGTTGAGAAACTTTTCGTACAGGATATATATGATACAACTAGATTCTGGGAATTATCTGCAGAGAAGTTGAATGACTTACGTACTGTAGACGGTTCTAAACTAGATAGATATATAAATATAGCAGCAACTGATACAAAGAAGAATTCTGCTACAATATTTATACGTAAAGCATCTGGTAATGTAATAAATGGATATAATATATCATTGAACGATTGGTATGCTGATGGACAAGATCCTATGCCCGAATATCTTGAAGACTTGAAGAATACTTTAGTATCTGACTACATGGCAGAAGTATATGTATTCAAAGGAAAATTTACAAAGGATCAGGTACTCGCTAGCACATCATTAAAACAACACTTTACAACAGATGAAAATGGTAATTTAGTACTACGTAAATATGAAATAAACGCATTTGGCGATGCGATAGATTCTTTACAAGCATTGTATGAAGATTCTAATTCAGGTGCGCTTGGTCACTATGTTGGTACTTTAATACCTTATATGAAAAACAAGCAAGGCCAATATATCTCATTAGATATTGCATTTAATGAGGACCAAAACTTACACACACTGATGATGTCATTCAATACAGACATGTTGGATGAAGGTGAGACAGTAAGTATTGACATTTCTGGTAAGAGTTGCTTGACTGACGAGCTTATAAAGAAAATCTGTGCTGGTACTGCAAAGGTATCTGTTCTTGGAAATAAAGGCGCAGAAGTTGTTGCTAATACTGTAAAATATGCTAATAACATTGATACAGAATTAGCAAAATCATTACCTTTCTCATCTCGTACGACTTCAGTATCTGGTACATTATATGTTGGTGCAACATCTGATGATGATTTTTCAATAACATTATATAATACAGATAGTGTAGATAACAGCATAACATTACAATGCCTTGACGCTGATGATTATAAAATGACATTAGATTCTTTAAAGAATCTTAAAGTATATGGTGCAGAACAAGGCGGTGAAACATGGTCAAATGATGATGCATCTGAATGGGTAGGAAAAACTGTTATAACATCCATAAAGAAAATTAAATCAATAGATGGTACTTATTTTGTTGATGGAACAGCAATGAAGCTTTCTGTTACAAATATCGTTACTGTATTGGATAGTGATGCTACTTATGGTCACGAAGGACACAATCATGTATTAGGTTCTTCTATCACATTTGCAAAAGTAACAGACAACTGGTCAATAATCGAAACTACAAACGACCAAGGTGCTGCTATTAAAAACACAATAATTTGTTATAACGATGATGATACGCTTATCTCCGTTTTAGAAGAAGGTGACTGTGTTGTTGCAAATGGTGTACTTGAAAATAGTTTAATTGGTGCCCACAAGCAAGCATTCGTTACTAACATCTCTTCTATTGATGCTGATGATAAACAATACTTTAAACTGAAAAACGGCATTGCGGAAGATGGCAGCAAGCCTTCTGTAATTGATGCATTTGAATACGAAAAGTTAAGCGTTGAGGATAGAAACGATTATGAAGCAATTAGTGCAAAACTAATCATGTTTACTGATGAACCTTTGATACATACCGATAGTAATGATGATTCTTCTCATAATATGGAAGATGGTTCATATGATTCATTCATTGTACGTATTGATAGTGACATCTGTCAAGAAAACGGATCTATATATCCTTATTACTTAGAAGGTTTCACATACGGTGAAGATTCTAAAGGAGAAATTCCAGGACATGCTAAACCAACAGATACTAGTATGATGGCTAAATTGAATTGGCAAAAATTCATATTAAGTGCATTGACTGACTATAAGGGTCTACGTACTGGTCTATTAAATAAATCAGATATAGATTACCGTTATATCGTTGATACATTTGAGTCATATGTAGATACTGGTTGTAAGAAAGTATTATCATTCTTAGCAAAAGAAAAACAATCCGCATTTGCTATATTGAACTTCCCTGCAGTTAAAACATTTGTGAAGTGTCCATACTCATCATTCGTAAATGATGCTGGTGTCTTCAATGTACAGTATGTAGTTGACGGATATAATAAGAAAAAGGCGCATAGCTTAGGATTTAGTTTGCCTGGTGATGATGATGGTGCATCATTCTGTGCTTTCTACACACCATTGAAGTTTAGTGATGGTTATGTAGATTCTGTTGTACCTTCTGCAGGTTTGGTATCTAATTTATTCATGCAGAAATATCTGTCACGTCAGCCATATTACATTATAGCTGGTCCTAACTACGGTAATATTTCTGCTTCCGGTATGGTTGGTCCTGACTATAACTACTCAATGGATGAATTACAGATTATTGAACCTTATGGTGTGAACTGTATGGTATACCGTCCTTCATTTGGTACATTTATAAATGCAAACCAAACTGCTAAACAGACTCCTGTATCTGCACTGTCTCGTGTAAATGTGCGTGAATTAGTAATCTATCTACAGGATGAGATTGAAAAGGTATTGCAGAACTACCAATGGGAATTTAATAACAGTGTTACTAGAAATGCCATACTTGATAAAGCTAATATGATTTGTGCCAACGTTCAATCCAATGGTGGTATACAGGCATATAAGAACATTATGGATGAAAGTAACAATACACCAGAAATAATTGATAATGAAATGGCTATACTTTCTACACATATAGAACCTGGTTTCGGTTGTGGTAAGATGGTTCAAGAATTGACAATCTATAGAACAGGTGGTCTTTCTGCATCAATTTCAGACTAATTAAAATTTAAGAAATATATATTGATTATATAGAAATATGGCTAATCAAATGTCACACTTACCTCATATTATGAATATGCAGTCAGGTGCTAATAAATGGGACCCTGTGCATAATAGTATTTTTGAGGTGCAACTAGCAATTCCTGCTGCTTTACAAAGTGCGTTTGCTGCTGAACAAGAACTACTGATTGAACAAGTAACTAAAGTTTCAGGACTTGATGCGTTACAGAAAATGCCTGCAGCTGGTTCACAAAAGTTCCATGGTGTTGATGTATCATTCCTTAATCCTACACTTGATAATACATATGCAGATCTAACCTTAACATTCAACCTTAACTTACGTAACACAAACGATAACTTTGTACTTCGTCTATTTAAGGAATGGGGTAGACTATCATATGATTTACATTCAGGTGCTCGTACATTGAAGAGTGATTACTGTTCTGCATCTATGATGATTGCTGAAGCAAACCGTGATGGTACGATATTCCGTGCATACGCATTTAAAGATGTTATGATAACTGGAATTACAAACCTTAACGATTTAGATTATACATCAAATGAGGCAAGAACAATTGACGTTTCTTTCCGTTCTGATTACTGGGAAGAGGTTCTTGCAACTGGTGATACAACAAATCTCAGTGATATTCCGCAGTCAATAAGTACTGCTCATTAATATAAAAAAATGGATGATACTTAAGTATCATCCATTTTTAATTTAAAAAGAATAATCTGCAAATCTATTATATTTCTTATAGACGATTTTTTCTTTAATTTTCTCAACAATATCAACTTTAACTATTTCTTTTTTATAGGTTCTTAAACGATTATTGAATTGTTTATTAAATTCAAGAATATCATCCAATGAATTAGGAATAAAACATTTTTCTGCGCAAAATGACACGTTAATATTGCCATTAGGATTTGAATTTATATCTGTAATGTAACGGCTGTTAAGCTCATGTATAGTATTACCTAAATTTAGTATCATGTTGAACTTTACTGTACGTTCTAAACACCCAAACCGAGATCTGTTAAATGTTTTATCATTTATGAATAGTTAATCATCGCCTGTCTTTATAAGTGCTGTGTTGATTGCATCAAATTCTTCTCTATAATTTATAAGATTTTCTTCTTTCATAATTATTCTGCAGATTTTATAGGTGTGTTAAGACCCATAACATCTTGTAAAGCACTATGCATCATACCAATATAACGCATCTTCATTACTATTTCTGCATAATGTGGATGTATTACCTCAAACCATTTGTTTATAGATGCGATAGCTGTCCACTCAGCATATCCCTTATACGTAAGTTCACCAAGTGTTTGAATTGTTAGTTCAAATACTGCATAAGGAATCTTTTTAGGATTCTTTTCTTGCTTCCAGAACTCGTAAATTCCAATCAGCGCGAAACCAACATTCCATTGTGCATCCTTTTTGTCAAGAAATTTACAGATAACTTCAGAACATTCTTTCCAATTCTTTGTAGGCAAATCAAATTCTGTCTCCTTACGTTTATCGTTTACTTTGTCAAACTCTTCAATAAGTTCTTGTTCGATTTGCTTCAGTTCTTCTAATGTCTTACCTTCAAGAGACCCTTTAAATTCGGCTACTACCTTTTGAAGATCAATTTCATTCATCAATTTTACATTTTCTAAATTTTCCATTTTTATATAACTAGTTATTTATTTAAATTGTGGTGTACACACCAAATACAATCAATCCTAATAATATATATATCATTATTTGCTTATACCATGACTTAAAACATTGTGCCATGTATCTTCGCGATACCATATCAAATACGAAAAGATAATTGTCTGCCCATGATGGACCAACATGTTCAAATTCTATATTTATATATTCGTATAGTTTATTTATATGAAACTGTCTATCTATTAAGTCAAGTTTACCAAATATAATATTCTTTACAAATGCATCATTATTTGTATTGTCTCCATCTATTTCAAATATAGTATTTGAAAAATCATATTTTCCATTTGGCCCTATATTTGGATTTATTATACCATATAGCCGCCCAAGCCAATCCTTTTTCAAATCTACATACAAATATCGTTTGATTACTTGTTTAAATTCATCTGAATAAAATGTGTCTGATACATAATACCAATCTTTAATATATGTATATATAGATTCAAGTAATGCTACAGTTTTATATAACAATGTCCATGAAAAGAATTTTCTTATTATTTTCATGTGCTTTTATAAAATATATATAGATTTAATATAGTTATTTATATATAAAATTTCAAAATATGCTTAAGAATTTTTATTTTTATGTATATATCTATTTGGAATATTAGAACTAAAAAATTCTTAGTAAAATTGAATTTTTAAGATAGGTTAACCATATTCTAATGAGAATACAACAAACATAAGTAATTATTAATAATGAAAAAATTTAGTAAAATTAACGAAGCTAAAAAGGCATCAAAACTAGACATTCAACCAAATACAATGAACTATATTTCAGTAGAACAGTTAGATAAATATCTTGCTGTTGCTGGTAAGTTCATTTCACAGGAAGCCCGTGAGGTTGTAAATTGGCTTAAAGTAAACAACGAAAACTATCTACATGAATTGGACCCTGATATGGATGCTGACAATGCGTTGGCTGCATTTTATGATAACGGTGTTCCTAAAAACGAAAAGCTAAAGGAATTATATAAACTTATTGGTGTACTAGCTAAACATGGAGCATTGTTGGAAGTACCTGTATTCCAAACTGAAGAACAGTTCACTGCTATAATTGACAAGAATGTATCTCCTGATGAAATTCTTATTGGTGATATTTCATCTACTACTGATGGGTTGCCTATCACAAAGGATAGTAACAATGACTATACACCTACTGCTCGCGCTAATCGTGATAAGTTATTTAAGAAATATCAACCACTAATATATAAAATCGTAAATCAGTTTAATGGTAAGTCAAGTTTACCGTATGAAGAACTATATGCAGTTGGTTGTCTTGGTTTCGTAAATGCAATGAACTCATTTGGGCACGCAAAGAAACGTGATGAAAATGGCAAATGGGTTGAGGTCGACAAATCAGAACAACATATAAATTACACGTTTGGTCAATATGCTGGTTATCAAGTCCGTAATCAGATACTTGGTGCAATTGAAGATTCACATCTTGTGCGAATAGCAAAATCTGAACAGAAGAAGCAACGCGAAGAAAAGGGTTATAATGCCAAGAGCAATTCTGTTTCTGGTGACATGACTGTAGGACATGACAATGAAGGAAATGGCAAGACACTGTTTGATTATATTGAGGATACGGAAAATGGTGGAAAGAACATTGATAACGAGGATTTGGTAAAATTGTGGAAATCCGCATATGCACGTCTTGAAGAAAAGTTTGGTAAGGAAGATATGGAATTTTTCTACCGTGCATTTAGAATTAACGGTCATGAAGACGAAAAGCTAAAGCAAAAGGAACTTGCGGCAGAATATGGGCTGAAACCTAGCACTGCAAATATTCGTCTTCATAAAATCCTTAAGTTCATTAAGGATGACAAAAAACTTCTTGATATGTTTACACAGATACTTGAACTTACACATGAATCACAACAAAACGCATATACAGAAGAAGAAATGCTTACAGAAGGTGCAAGGTTAGACAAAACAATACGTTTCGGAGAAACTGAGTAATGAAATCATTATCTGAATATATAACAGAACAATATAAAGACTTCAGAATAGTT
>NFZD01003814.1_pt1 | contig 14911 bp, 35 predicted proteins | sample 1095381 | NCBI WGS metagenome assembly NFZD01 (sample SAMN03609891, study PRJNA323583) | gut metagenome | isolation source: feces | host: Rattus norvegicus | place: Denmark: Riget | collected 2013 | reverse complement strand
CAGATGTGGGAATCCAGAAAGGTATTTGCGGAAAATCAGCATAAGAAGCGTATGGAACAGGCGGCGCAGCGTGAAGCAGAGGATCAGGCGTTTATTGCGGCACAGAATGCGGAAGCGGAACAGACCGTAAACAAGGCAATGGAAATACTGAGAAACGGCGGCAAGCTGGATAATGATACTGTTACTTTCTATGAGAGCAGATATGAGCACAGCAGCTATTCTATCGTCAATTATCTCATGCGGAAGTATGGTGTAAATGTTCCTATCAGAACACAAGGCTGGATCAATGAAAAGCTGGTAAGCGCAAAGATTGAGAACGGAAAATGCGAAAACCTTCAGTATTACAAGGCAAAGGGCGCACAGTGTTCTCAGAAATTTTTTGATTGCATGAATGAACTGCTTGCAAAAGTCAATGCGGAGGCGGCGTAATGGAACAGAGAACTTGTAATATCATTATGGCTTGTAAAGGGCATTGCAAATATGCAGATGAAGGAGAAAGCCTGATTGATTTTGTGAAAATCTATCTTGGTAAAGAATGTGAATATCCTTGGAAAAATTACACTGATAACCAGATGAAAAGCATTCTTTTGGAAGCCTTGTATGATTTTATGAGTGGAGCGGATAATGCTGGTTATGAATTGCGGCAGCTATTTTATGAGTATCCGACACATGAACCGTCTTTGATGGAGCGTATATGTACCATGTTCCAGTTGACCAGAGTGCGGAAAAATCATGAGTATGCAAACGGCTTTACACAAGAACTGATTGATCAGAGTGAAAAGGATTTGGGCGCATAACTTTTGACCATACGGAACAGTCAAGCGGACAGTTTGATAATGTCAATAAATATGAACATTACGGAGGACGGAAAAATGAAAGCAGTTAATATTCAGTGGGATACAGATGGAAATCAGGAATTGTTAAAGGAACTTCCCACAGAGATTGATATTCCTGATGGAATGGATGACGAGGACGAAATCTCCGATTATATTTCAGATGTAACAGGATTTTGTCATTACGGTTTTGAATTGGAGGAATAAATCATGGCAAAGAGAGCGTTTGACCTTGGAAAATTGCTGAAGGTATCCCATAAGGAAGTCTGCTATGAGCAGGATGGAGAAACCATTTATCTCTGCGACAAGCGTGGATATGTTGGAATCCAGACCGATGATTTGACCGTTCTGGCTGATATGGCAAAGCGTGGCATTGAACTGACGGAAAAAGCTGGATTGAAACAGCAGATGGAACAGATCATGCGAAAGTACAAGCCAGAAGATATGTTTACATACAGCGCAACAGGTATCCAATTCCCTTATTGGGACTCTTCCGCTGGAAAGAAAAAGACGCTGACTATGTTCCGAGATCGAAATCAGGAATATTCCGTCAAGCTGGCAGACGCAGCTTATGCAGAGATTTTTGATCCCACATTCATCACTGGTGGAAAATCTTATTCCGATCCCATTATCATGATTTGCGCTGATTGCTATGGTGTGGTAATGCCAATCAGAGCAAACAGACAGTACACAGTTGACCAGGGGGATGATGTAAAACACTTGCTGGATTATTTCAATAATCTTCGCTGACGGAGGAATAGACCATGTTTAATATTGGAGATCATGTCAGGATTTTGGCAGCGGAAAGCCGTACAGATGATGTGAACGAACTATACGCAAATAAAACAGGCGTAATCACAGAAAGAAAACATTCTGTTGGGCTGGTAGACTGCTACAAAGTGGCATTGGATAAACCGTTCTATGATCATGGTTATCTTGTAAACTGGCTTTACATTTACGATTATCACAACGGAAAAATTGGAATGGAGAAAATCGCATGAAACGAAACAAGAAATATGTGTTTCTCACGGCTGAGGAACTTGCTCATAGATTGACCTATGGAAAAAAGAAAACCTATGACTTTACTTTTGATGACGCAGAGAGCATCGCCAGCGGTTACGAGCCGACAGGCTGGTTTGGAATTAAGCTGATGCAGCTTTTTGATGGCTATCTCCCGAATTGCCTTGCAATCGGTTATTGGGGCGGTGGTGATTTGAAAGTTTATAATCTGGAATGGGATTATGAACAGGCAGACCATGTAACGAAGGCTGAACATATGGAAAAGCTGATGGTGAAATATATCAATGAGTATTTTGCCGACAATGACGCAACGATTGCTTGTGTAGAACTGTAATGGAGGATCATATGAACTGGATCAATGAGATTATCAACCTTGCAAGAACTTATCGTGGACTGGAAGAGCCTGAAATCGGTATCAATGAGAATACGCGGACCATTGCCCTATTTGATTATCAGGAAACCAATGGAGCAGCCGTACATAAGATTGATATTTGCCCGATCCGAGTAGTCAATCTGGAAAATCTGCGTAAGGAACTGGATGCACAGGGAATTGCTTATACGCTTTAAGGAAATCTCCGCAAAACAGAATTTTGTGCAGAGGATTGCACAAAATCTCCGTTTAGGACGGAAAATGCAATCAGATGCAAAAATATGGAGGGAAAAGTGATTTGGAAAAGACAATTTACGGCGGTAAGCCAAAGAATCCAGTGGCTTATTGTGCATTACATAACGGCAGCTTGACCGTAAAGGAAATGAAAAAGAAGGGCTGTCTTAGCAAGCAGTGTCATCATCTTCAGAAAAATGAGCAGCACGAATACTGGAATCAGCGGCAGATCATGAAAGCCAGAAAGGAAAGCTAATATGGAAAATCTGTATTACCAGATGAAAGATGGTCGTTACATTCAGAAGCGTGAACTGGAAGAAGCGTTCTATATCCAGCATGGATACTATCGTCATAAGAACGAAACTGAGTTTTTGAAATGGTTGCATTCTCTGCTTGGAAAAACGATTATGAAAGTTGTTCGAGAGTATGATATGCAAGTGGAAGAACTGGCAAAATCTCGTCCTGTTTTGGCTGTTATGCTGTACCGCAGCCGCTATAACTGTTCTCTGGTGGAAGCGAGAGATTATGTTAATTCTCATATTGAAAAAACCGTGTAAATGGAGGAAGGAACTATGGTTAGAGATGAAAGAAATCTGGAAGGCAAGATTTGCGTTTTCAATACGCATGGTATGGATTCTGAGTGGAAAATCCATGACGGCGAAAAGTGTACGGTAAAAAAGCGTAAGTCTGAGGACGAATATGACTACGAAGATATTGGAACTATGTGGGAAATCAAGCTGGATAGCGGCAAGGAATTAGACGCATTTCCTGATGAATTGGAAGAATGCGAAAATAATGCTTGACAATAACCATAAATACAAGTACAATGGAAAAGGAGAAAACAAAATGGAGAATATGAGTGTTTATTCTGTTGTAGTTTATTATACTGGTGGAAGTAGCCGTGGTTATCTGATCAGTGCAGAGGATCGAAACAAGTTGATGGAAAAGTTGGCTGAAATGCTGGACTACAACAATGTTCTGACTGTCCATGTTGGAGAAATCTTTGAAGTGGAAGATATGATGAAATAAAGGAGCGTTCCTTATGATCTTTGAAGCCTTGTTCCTTGCCTTTACGCTTGGCAGTGAAAGTGCAGAGCGGAAAACCGCAGCTATAAAAGCAAAATCCATGATGAATGATCAGGAAACCATGCGCCGTGAGTTTTTTGCCAAAAGCCGCAAGTGGCAGGAAGATATGTTTACTCTGTTTGGTACAGAGCAGCTTGCCAGCGGCAAGGATTTTCATTGGCATGATGCACTGGAAAAGCTGGATTTGCTGGAAGAAGGATATTTTCCTTATTCACATACCTTTGAATTGCCCATTACAGATCAGGCATTGCAGAAAAGCAAACTGGACGGCTTTGATTGTAAGATTGTTCCTACGGAGAGCGGCAAGTATGCAGATTTGTACCTGAAGCTGTCCGATGTGGAAAAATACATTGCCCATCGTAATCGCAACGGGAACTATTACAGACCTTCCATGTATGAGCAAATGCCGCAGGAAATCAGAAATTTGTTTTACGCTGGAAAAGTGACCATTGGTGTTCCTTTTGGTCAGGACGGTTATGTTCCTTGTCAGGCGATGACCATTCCAGAGGCAAAAGAGTTTATGAGCCGCAAGATGGAAGAACGCTTTCAGAAACAGAGGTAATAAAATGAAACGAGTAAAAGGATATATCAGCACCAGACCGCTTGGCAGTTATGATTTTGAATTTTTCGTGGAAGATTCCATGACGGATCAGGAAATTAAAAATAAAGTCGAGGATATGCTGGAACTTTCCATGCACTATGATGTGGAAGAAGGATATGTTGCGGAACAGCAGACAGTGTACCGCAAGAAACATTCTTGGGAGGAAGATTGATATGGATATTAGAGAGGTTTTGAATCGTCCTGAGTACGATTTTATCAAGACAAACCCTCACCTTGGGGGGTCGATGATTTTTGCAACATTTGGTGGAAGTCACGCATACGGTACGAACACGCCTGATTCTGATATTGATGTTCGTGGTTGTGCGCTTAATTCCAGAACCGATATTCTTGGAAGAACCAATTTCGAACAGGTAATTGATAACGCAACAGACACCACCATTTACAGCTTTAATAAGTTAATCCATCTGTTGTCTGACTGTAATCCTAACACGATTGAGTTGCTTGGCTGTAAGCCTGAACATTATGTGTTCTTTAATGACATTGGAAGAATGATGGTGGAACAGCGAGATATGTTCCTCTCTCAGAAAGCCGTTCATACCTTCGGCGGTTATGCTACTCAGCAGCTTCGCCGTCTGCAAGCAGCTCTGGCTCGTGACCGCTATGACCAGTCGGAAAAAGAAAAGCAGATTCTTTCCTCTTGCAAGTCCTCTATGGCCTCTTTTAACGATAGGTATCAGGAGTTCGAGAACGGCGCAATTCATCTGTATGTGGATGAATCTCAGCGTGAGGATTTGGATACAGAGATCTTCTTGGATGTAAATCTGACGCATTATCCTCTTCGTGACTATAAGAACATTTGGAGCGATCTGAATACCATTGTCAAGGAGTATGGAAAAATCACACAGCGTAATAAGAAAAAGGACGATGCACACCTGAACAAACACGCTATGCACCTGATTCGCTTGTACCTGATGTGTCTGGATATTCTGGAAAAGCAGGAGATCAATACTTTCCGTGAGCATGATATTCCTCTGCTTATGTCCATTCGCAATGGTGAGTTCCAGAATGAGGACGGAACATTTAGAACGGAATTTTACCAGATGGTAGACGAATTTGAAAAGCGCATGGATTACGCAAAAGCAAACACTTCTCTCCCGGAAAAGCCTGATTACAAGCGGATCGAGGAATTTGTTATGTATGTCAATGAACAGGCGATTAAAATGTGAGGAATGAGTTATGTTCTTAAATGTAGTCATCGGAAAACCTTTGGTTGATCCGAAAACTCTATTGGCTCTGGATGATTTGGACTGGAAAAATAATGAGCAACCGCAGACCTTGTTTACGGAAACCAGATACCTTCCAGCCGTCATGAAAGAAGCTGGCGTGGTTCAGTCTACCAACGAGGTTCGGAAAAATCGTCCAGACCTGAATATCTCTTTGGAAAATCCTGATTGTCTTTGGGTAAAATGGGGCAAGAAACGCCTGTATGTGATAGTAGGTGAATGAGTATGGAAAAATGGTGGCTGAAAGCACCTGAAAACGGCTGGCAGCTTAATACAAGTCATCGTCTGATGCAGATTCCAGAGGAACCAAAGCGTCTGATGAAAATGCTGATGGATGCAGGATATGAGGCGTTTGTGGTCGGCGGCTGTGTTCGTGACAGTCTGATTGGAAGAACACCGCACGATTGGGATATTTGTACTAATGCGCTGCCAGACCAGATGAAAGAAGTATTTTCTAATTTTCGTGTGCTGGATACTGGACTCAAGCATGGAACATTGACCGTTCTGCTGGAAAATCCATATGAGATCACAACTTATCGGAAAGACGGCGATTATTCTGATCATCGTCATCCAGACCAAGTTGAATTTGTCAGCGATTTGAAAGAGGATTTGAGCCGCCGTGACTTTACGATGAATGCGATGGCAGCGAACATCAATGGAGAAATCATTGACTATTTTGATGGTCAGTATGACTTGCTGAATCGGAAAATTGTTTGTGTCGGTGATCCTGAACAGCGGTTTGAGGAAGATGCACTCCGTATTCTCAGAGCAATGCGCTTTTCTGCTCGTTATCATTTCGGTATTGAGCGGAAAACTGCCAATGCAATGCTTGCAAAAAGAAATCTTCTGCTTGATATTGCCGCCGAGCGCATTGGAAACGAGTTTCTGCAAATTATGTCTGGTCGTTGTGATTGGCTGCTGGAAAACTTCACGGAAATCTTCGAGGTTATCATTCCTGAGATTACGCCCAGCATTGGATTTGTCCAGAACAATCCCCATCATTGCTATGATGTGTGGGAGCATACAGTGGAAGCGATTCGTAATTGTCATGGAGATACCATTGTAAAAATTGCTTGTCTGTATCACGATCTTGGAAAACCGTTCTGTTATTCCGTGGATGAACATGGTATTGGACATTTCTACGGTCATGCTGCCAAGAGTGCAGAGATTGCGGAACAATCACTTCGTAATCTCCGTCTGGAATCTAAATTGATTGCTGATGTGGTGCAACTCGTAGCATCCCATGATCGTGTGCTTGAGGTAAAGAAGAATATCGTGCGCCGATGCTTGAATAAGTTTGGAGAAATCCAATTTATGAATCTAATTTTCCTTCAGGCAGCGGATAAATCAGCACAGCGTATTGATATTGGTCAGCGTGGAGAACAGGTTACAAGAGTCAGTCAGTTTTACCGCATGATGCAGGAAATCAAACAAGATCAAGATTGTTTTTCTCTGAAGGATTTAGCAGTCAACGGCAATGATTTGATGCAGCTTGGTTTTCCGCAGGATAAATCCCTTGGCAACGCTCTGAACACCTTGCTTGAATTGGTCATGGATGATAAAATGGAAAATAACAAGGAAAAACTTCTGACGAAAGCGAGGGAACTTCTCGATGAAAAAGACCTCTGAGTTTTATGTAGAACTGTCAAAGCTGATCAAAACGATTCCTGCTCCTGCATCTGTCGTTTTCGATGTAATGACCTATAAAAAGGCGTGTGAGGATTACCAGACTGCATTGTTCTATGTTGGAGAAATTCTTTCCAATCATGCTACTTATGAGAAATGGAAATCTCAGCTTGGAAAAGGTACTGTGGATGATGAATTCATTCTGCAATGCAAAGACAATATGGATGATTACATGAAAAAACTGAGAACCTTTGTAAAAGAACGCTCTGAGGAAGGTTGGGAATGATATGGAAATGAAATTCTGGAAAAATAAAGAACTGGATGACGCAGCCATTATCAAGGCACTGAATCAGGCAGTAAAAAATTACGAGGATGGAGCAATCGCAGAGGTTCGTGATTCTCTTGTTGAGATCGTCAATGCCATTGACGAGTTTGAGGCAATCATGGAGGGTAATTGAGTTATGGGTAACATCAACTATGATAATGTCGTAAAACTCTTGTTAAAATCCAAAAGCAATTTTGATATTGACTGTGTTTTAGATACAGCAAACATTGATGATTGTAAAGAAATCATTAAAATCTTGCTTGCCAGATACAATAATATGGTAGTGCAAGGTATGATTGAAATGAGGAAAATCAATGAAAATTCGGATTGATACATATTACGACATTACCTGTGATTGCTGTTCTCGCAGTTGGAGTACCGATTTCAATGCTAATGACCGAAAAATGAATCGGAACGATGAAGGCGGCATGGGAATGGAAACCAATAAGCAGCGTCTTTCCAGACTGGCATATGCTTCAGGCTGGAAATGTAAAAACGGAAAAACATTTTGACCTGAATGTGCAGAAAAGCCGTAAAGGAGAAAACAATGGATTTACAAGAGGCAATTGTTCATGCTCGACAAGTAGCAGAAGGATGTTCGAGTGAAAATCGAGATTGTGCCTATCAGCATGATAAATTGGCTGATTGGTTAGAAGAACTACAACAATTTAAAAATGCAGAAGCAAAAGGAACAATAATTAGGATTCCTTGCCCTGTTGGAAGCCATGTATATCTTAATCCCGCTGACAGTTCTGTTCCTTGTTTATGCTCTGTTCAAGGTTATCATATAACTTTGCGTAGAAGTTATGTTAGACTATATCCAATTATTCAACCAAAAGACTGGCTTGGCAATCAAAGTTATTATTATAAAGCATCTCTTTCTTCTTTTGGAAAGACATGGTTTTTCACATTGGAAGAAGCAACGCAAGCAAGAAAGGGAAAGTAATGGCTGATTATTATGATTTAGACCTTTACACGAGAAAATTGTGTTCGGATGCCGTTGTTCGTTCTGATAAGCATAAAGAAATGCTTACGAATTACTATTATGAATTAACAGATGACGAGCAAAAACGATTTTGTAAATGTTCGGAGCAGTTTTGGAATTTTGTAAAACATGGATCAAAGAAATACAAAATAACAATAAATGCAATAATGATTGCAATCCGAATAAAACAGGAATTGAATATATCTTGTTATCCGTTGATTGAAAAGATCGCAACAAAAGGTTGGAGTACAAGCGATGGGACATTTTCGTGGTCAATTCCAACTTTGGAACAAGGATTCAATAATGAACTATGTAGTTTTGAACCAGCTTCTATGTTTCTGAAAAAGAATATGATTTGGTCAATTGGTCAGCATAATACTTTTACGGTCATAAGTGTAGACAAGCAAATTCATTAGAAAGGAATTGAGTATATGTATAAAGATATGCCGCAGCTTTTATCTCCCACGGAAAACGGAGATTTTAAGCTGGAACATTTTGAAGTCAGAAACGGAGATATTCGAGCCATTCTAAGTGGTGTGAATCCCGGAAATTATGTAAGACTCATGCACCGTGGAGAGGTCGTTATGAGTGATACATATATGGAGAAGCGAACCAATAGTAGTTTTTGTGCCAATGCTTATGGTGATGTACTGATTGGTGGTCTTGGTATCGGAATGATCATCATGGCAATTCAGGACGATGAAAAAGTAAAGTCTATCACGGTTTTGGAAAAGCATCAGGAAGTCATTGACATGATCACGGCACAGCTTCCGTTCAATGACAAGGTAAAAATTATCTGTGCTGATGTGTTTGAGTGGAAACCTGAAAAGGGACAGAAATTTGACTGCATCTATATGGACATTTGGAACTATGTCAATTCTGATGTGTATCAGGATGAAATGAAGCCTCTCAAGCGAAAGTATGGTCGTTATCTCAAAAGTAAGGATGATAGTCCAAATCGTTTTAATGAATGTTGGGCAGAGTGGCAAGCCAAAAACAATAGACGGTTGTGATCGGAGGAAATGTCATGGTAACGATGCAAGATTGTGAAAAGGTTTGGAAACGCTTTGACAGACTGAAAGAAGAGGCAGAACAGTATATGTTTCCCAGCATCTTGGTTTGGGACTTGAAAATTACACCGCTGTATAAGGATTTGCAGGAAAATTGGGATGAACATCACGGAGAAATCTTTATGCGTGTGATGATTGCAATGCTGAAGCAATTTGGAATCGACTATGATCCTAAAACGGGGGCAGTTCATGTGTGATTTTTGTGAGAAGTTCGATTTTGGAACAGCCTCTTGTGTTGTAGATCGTTATGGAGCAAGCATTGTAATGGCTGGTGGTAGTTTCCGTTTTCCAGAACATCAACAGTTTCTCTTTTGTCCAAAATGCGGTGCATCCAGATTGAAAAAGAACATCCTGCCGCCATTGGAAGAACGAAAATGTCCTTCATATCGTAAGCCGCAGCCTTTTATTTTGAGTTAATAACAATAAATACAAGAATAATCGGAGGTGATGATATGTTCAGAGTAATTATTGCTGGTGGAAGAGATTATAACAACTATGCACAGTTGGAAAGAGCAATGGATAGACTTTTATCTAACATTACCGATGAAATTGTGATTGTGTGCGGTATGGCAAGAGGCGCAGATACGCTTGGAGAACAGTACGGAAAGCAGCGAGGATACAAAATTAATTATTTCCCAGCCGATTGGAAAACTTTCGGCAAATCTGCTGGCTATATCCGTAATCAGGAAATGGCAGAAAACGCAGATGCACTTGTTGCTTTTTGGGATGGGAAAAGCCGTGGAACAGCCAGTATGATTGATCTTGCGCATAGATACAATCTTCGTGTGCGTATTGTGCGGTATAAACAGGAGTGAAAATATGTCTTATAAAATGCGAAAGCCTTTGGTCAAAAACAAATATAACTTGACCATCAAGCAGCTCAAGAAATATAAGGTCGTAGACCGAACTCATGTTGGTTTGCCGTTCTTTTGGAGAAACAATGTTATTCAGGCTTGGTGTATCTCTGGCAGTGCTGGCACAGATAAAGATCGTCAGTTCGGAACAGATAATAGTTTCTGGATCGGCATTTATGACGAGGATGCAAAAGCCTACGCTGGAAAGTTCCGTTTCTATTTCACATCCTACGGTGGAATGTGCGGCTATGACTTCAATCAATTCTTTAATGAAAAAGACATTGACTGTGAGAACGATATGAGAGTTCAGGAGATGTTCTTAGAGAAAATCAATATGTTAATTGACTGCGGAATTATCGCTTTGGAGGGCAAATCATGATGTTTCGGAAACCCAAGTGCAGAATAGGTTATCGTGTTGTATTTTCTGGAAAGTACAAAGGACTTGCAGATTCAGATGAAGTGTTTGTTGACTCTGATAATAATGACGATGTTCTGTATTTATTCCATGTTTATTTGGATAATCCAGATGTAACGATTTATGTCTGCTATCATGATGGGACAGAAAAGAAAATTGTTTTGAAAAAATCAAGAAGGAGAAATAAAAAATGAGCAACCGAGATAATCTTGGAGATCGTATGAAAACCTATGAGAATGTGAGCAGAGCGCATCTTGTGCGCCGTATGCCTGTGATCATTCGCATTGACGGCAAAGCATTCCACACCTTTACCAGAGGCTTTCAGAAGCCTTTTGACCAGATTTTGATGAAAACCATGCAGGATACCATGAAGCATCTTTGCGAGAATATTCAGGGATGTGTACTTGGTTATACGCAGTCGGATGAAATTTCCCTACTCCTGATCGACTACCAAACACTCACAAGTGATGCTTGGTTTGATAACACAGTTCAGAAGATGTGCAGTATTTCCGCAAGCATGGCAACACTGGCTTTTAATAAGTGTTTTAGGGAAAATGTAAATCAATGGAATAGTGAAAAGTTCCCTATTGATTACTTGGGTGCGGTGAATCGGAATGTAGATGAAACTCTTATGGGAGATTTGAAGCTGAAGGAAAGATATATCTCCGCTGTCAATAAGGGTGCAATGTTCGATTCTCGTGTGTTCAATATTCCCAAGGAAGATGTTGTCAACTACTTTGTGTGGCGGCAGCAGGACGCAGTTCGTAACAGCATTCAGTCCGCAGGACAGGCGAACTTTTCTCATAAGCAGCTCATGAATAAGTCTTGTGATCAGATTCAGGATATGTTGTTTGTGGAAAAGGGTATTAACTGGAATGATTATGCGATTCCTTGTAAGCGTGGCACTTGCTGTCGTAAGCAGATGATGGAAGTTGAATGCAAGAACGAGCCGAACAAAACTGTAATGCGTAAGAAGTGGATTGTGGATCAGGAAATCCCTACTTTTACACAGAATATGAACTACATTCATGACATTGTTATGCTGAAAGATTGAGGCTTGAATTATGTATGAGGCAATATTACAGCATTTAAGAAATTACGAACAATACGGAATTGATGTAATTAGCAGTCATGAAGCTGGTCAAATTGCCGATTTATTACAGGAGTATCATGCGGAGATTGTTATGCTTCGCAGGATGCAGCCTGTGGTATTGACTGGTGAAAGTTCAAATTCATTTGCTTTGGCGGCTGAATTGTCCGAAACAAAAGCAAAGCTGGAAGAATGTAGTAAAGAGAATACTGCTCTGAAAGCCTATAAAGACTATTTTGCTGACTGTTATGGACAAGGGTATGAGGTTGCCAACTACCATTTAAACGGTGATTTGGAGCCTCTGGATACATTTCTGGATAGTGCAGAGGCAGAATATGAGTCTGTACTTTCCCAAAACGGCAGTAATGAGGTAAAAGTGCCGAAAGGGGATGGAGATGGCTGATTTATTTAAAAAGATGCTCCCATACCAATCGGAATTTTCCCATCGGTTTGCTTGTTGGGCAAATAATCATATGGGATGGGCGAAAATGAAAAAGGCAAATAAAAAACTGACAAAGACAAGGGTTAAGCGTGTAATTCAGAAAGAAATTGAACAGGAGTTATACGAGTATGACTTAGTTAAGGCAGGGAAAGGAGAAGTCCAATGATTTATTTTACTGGTGATGTGCATGGTCAGATAGATGACCTGTTGCGCAGACTGGATTATAAAAAGATTCCTCATACTGCGGATCAAATTATTGTTCTGTTGGGAGATGTGGGCGTAAATTACAATAGAACTTTAAATGAATATGTCCATAAGCAAAAGCTGCAAGATAGTGGCAGAACCTATTTTTGTATTCATGGAAATCATGAAATGCGTCCAGAAAACATTGAAACTTATCATGAGAAATCAAATGAGTTTGGAACATTTTATGTAGAGGATAATTATCCGAATTTGCTGTTTGCCAAAGATGGAGAAATTTATAATTTGGATAATAGAAAAGTGCTGGTTTTAGGTGGCGCATATAGCGTTGATAAATGGTATCGACTTTCCAGCGGTTATCAATGGTTCGCAGATGAACAGATTTCTCCTGAGAAACGCAATGAAATTTTTAATCGTATCAAGAAAATCAAAAAAGTCGATCTTGTAGTATCTCATACTTGTCCCGAACAGTGGCAACCAACTGATTTATTTTTACGAGGCTTAGATCAGTTTACGGTAGATAAATCTATGGAAGAATGGTTGTCAAAGGTAGAACAGGTTTTGGAATATGACCATTGGTTATTTGCTCATTTTCATGCCAATCGAATGATCAATGAAAAAGCAACAATGTTGTTTGAAAGAGTAAAAAGTATTAATCAAATTATGGAGGGATCAATCAAATGATGAAATATATTCTTGCCGCAACTGTACTTGTTTATATCGTGTTAATTTTCATTCCCAAGATGAAAATCACTGTGAACGGTCAGCCTTCGGATAACTTTTTCTACCGCATTTTTGGTGCGGCGGTTCTGGCTCTGATTTTCTTTGTTGTTATCGGGCTTCCCATCTATGCGGTTAGTCTGTTGTTCTAATGGTGTTACATATGGAAGCGGTTTGGTTAAGTGTAGTATATTTTGGCGGCTTATTTCTGGCAAAGGTATTGGACAACGCCCTTGGAACGGCAAAAATCATTTTGATCCAGAGAAATAAGACTTTCTTTGCTGGTCTTGCACTTGGTTTGTCTAATCTGATTTATTTTATCATCACAAAGAACATTGTTTCCTCTGAAAGTAATGTGTCGTTGATTATTGTTTCTGTTGCCAGTGCAGTTGGTTGCTGGATTACCGTAGCGATCAACAAATATCTGTCCAAGGATCAGTTATATGTCAATGTAGTCATGTCGGATAATCTGGAAGCCATGAAAGATTTTCGTGATTTTCTTGCTGAACATCACATCAAGAATGTCGCATCAGATAGCTATACTCTCGACTGGAATACTAAGACCATTACGATTACTGCATATGCAGAAACGAAACAGGAGAGCAGTCTAATCAGCAGCTATATTAAGAACAGCCCAAATAAGTTTAAGCGGCTGGTACAAAAATAATGGAGGATCATCATGAGAATTAAAATGCAAGTTGCCAATGGCAGTGCGGTTTATACCATGAAGGGCGAGGAAGATACCATTGAACAGGTCGTTGCCTTGTTGAAAAATCCTGATGTGATTAGTATTACGATCACAAAACAAACTCCAACGGAATATTTTAAGTCTATCAGAAAGGAGAAAACACATGGAACAGATTATTGAATTGGCAGTGGTAGTTTTAGGGTTTGTTACATTCATTTACGCAGTTACTCGTGAGGACTATGAAGAATGTGATGGAACTGGATGTGATCTCTGTCCATTCCCTCGCTGCGAGGACGCACCAAAAGATTTGTCTAAAGCACAAATGCGTAAAATGGAAGGCGAAATCGTTACCATTGTTCTCAAAGATTCTGTAATCCCTGTTAAGATTTTCATCAAAGACAATGATGTGTGGGTGGAAAATTCTTTCGGTACATCTACCACTTATGATGATGTAAAGAAGCATGGTGGAAAATTTTTTGAGAAAAATCGCAATTAGGTCTTGACAATAACAAGAAATACAAGTATAATGTAAGTGTCAGTTGAAAGTGCTGGCATTTCAATAAACTACATAACAAGAAATACAAGTATAAAGAAGGAGCGTTCACAATGAACATTGAAACGAAAATCGGAATTGGCGATCAGGTATTTGTCCTGAAGAAAATCACAAAGACTACTTGCCCGATCTGCAACGGCACTGGAAAGATTCGTCTTGGTAAGGCAGCAACATTTGATGCTGACACGATGGAAAAGGCAATGCAGCAGGTCGCAGAGCAGATCATTGAGTGCATCGAAAACAATACCATGCGTGAGTATGCTTGCCCTGAGTGTAAGGGCAGTGGCAGTGTTAAGGCAACTGGTCAGAAGAAGTATGAAATCCTTACTTGCAAGGTCGTTTCTATGCAGTTTACTATCGGCGGCGAAAATGTTCCTCCTGTAATCATGTATTCTGTGGTTGATGAAAAGGGTACAGTTCGTAAGCTGATGGAGAATCAGTTCTATACCAATCGAGCAGATGCGGATAAGCAGTGTTTTATTCTCAATCTGGAACGCAGAGAGATTCCTATTGCAGACATTCGAGTTCCTTACAGTTTTGCCAGTACGATCCCC
>NFZD01009400.1_pt1 | contig 15000 bp, 6 predicted proteins | sample 1095381 | NCBI WGS metagenome assembly NFZD01 (sample SAMN03609891, study PRJNA323583) | gut metagenome | isolation source: feces | host: Rattus norvegicus | place: Denmark: Riget | collected 2013 | reverse complement strand
ATAATGAGTTTATTTTTATTATCGTGTAATAGTAAAAATAAAAATGAATTATCTTTTGAAACCTTTATTTTTAATCGAAATAAAACTATACCAATTGTTAGTTTTGATTCTAAGAAAGATAAACAATTAAAATTGATAATAGATACTGGCTCTGAAATAAATATTATAAACAAAAATTACTATGACGATAATCAATGTGATTTTGTAATATGTGATTCAATTAATAATATTATTAAAACCGTTAATGGTGAAATAAATAACAGTACATATATTGTATCAACTACATTAAATGATTCTATTAATATTAAATTTTATGTACTTGATATTAGTGATATTATTAATAATTTATATTTAAATCAGCAAGTAATGACACACGGTTTATTAGGTATTGATTTTATGTATGAAAATAATATTACAATTGATTTTAAAAATAAAGAAATAGAAATTAAAAAATAATATTTTATTATGCAGCAATTTAATATAAGACAAAATTCAACACTTCCATTACTTGAAATGGAAGTTATTAATGATGGCAGACATAATTTCGATAAAATATATGTTGCATTACAATCAGCCAATGTTACATTTAATATGATTAATAATAGTAATGGGATAAAAAAGATTGTTAATAAAAAATGTGAAATTGTTCCTTTTGAAAACGGTGGATGCGTTGAAAAAGTTAAAGTCCAATATAAATGGGATAAAAACGATACGAAGGAAAAAGGACAATACAAAGGTTTTTTCAAAGTCCGTTTCAATGGTGACTTTATAATGGATAATCTGATTTTCCCGAAAGGAGACTTGATAGTTCCAATTTCAGAAGAATTAATTATCAACATACTTTAATACCATAAAATGTATAAAATACGTTAAATCCTCACATAGTGGGGATTTTTTATTTTGTAGTTACTTTTATTTGGAGTATCTTTGCGTCAAAGATATGATGTTGAATAATTCAACTTAACCATCTTAACTTAATTTATATTTAAATATGGTAACAAAAGAACAAATTGATTTATTTTTAAGTGGTAGTAATCCAATGGAACGTATCATTAAGATAGAAATGGATTACAATGATGATAAAGTACATGTATTTTATCGTGATGAAAATGGTAGAAAAAAATGTCAAATTGATGACTTTTATCCCTTTGTCTGGGCAAAACAAACAGCAGGAAGAGGTCTGTTTAATGGTGATAGAAAGTTATTAAAAGACAAAATGAATGAATATAATATTGGATGTAAAGGATTAATTGTATCTGACGAAAATAACAACATACCATCACGTATGGAAAATGGTTATCGAGTAATGTTTTTCGCTAAAAGTCCAATGTCATTTAGTCGTTTTATGGATTTTTTCATCGAGGGTAAAAGACCAATCTATCCTAAAGTAAATGATAGTAATAATGGTCTAAAAGATTATATTGTAGTTGCTCCGAATGAACAGTATATGATAACGACAGGTAAACGTTTGTTCAAAGGTTACGAAGATTATGATGATTTGATACGTCTTGAATGGGACTTGGAGACCGAAGGACTTGTTCCTGAAGTCGATATGATTTCACAAATTGGTATAAGAACGAACAAAGGTTTCGAGAAAATTATCACGATTGAAGGTGAAAAAGAAGAAAAGGCATCTAATGAATTAAAAGGATTAAAAGAATTTTTTGATATTATAAAAGATATTGACCCAGATGTTATTTGTGGACATAACACAGAAAACTTCGACTGGAATTTTAATGATGTTCGTTTACAAAAACACGGGTCTTCACTATCTGATTTTACAGCCCCTATATTTAACGGTTTTGGAATATATAAAAAGAAAAAACAATCGGTTCTAAAACTTGGTGGTGAAATGGAATATTATTATCCGACTGTCAAATATGGAACAAATTTGACGGATTCATTACACGCTGTCCGTAGAGCACAGGCTATTGATAGTAGTATGAAGAAAGCAGATTTGAAATATGTAACAAAATATTCTAAATTACAAAAACCAAATCGTGTATATGTTCCTGGTAAAATAATTAATAGCACATGGGAAGATAATACGAAAACTTATGCATTTAACAATACCAATGGAAATTGGTTTAAAATAACTGATAAATTATTTTCCAAAACATTTAAAGACGAAGAAAATAATATAAAACAAACTTTTTCTTATAATGAGAAAGGTGAGTTAGTTAATAATGAAAACAATGAAATATTTGAAATTGTTACAGGAAGATATATTGTTGAACGTTATTTGTTGGATGACTTATATGAAACTGATAAAGTAGAACTTAGATATAATCAGCCTAACTTCCTTGTAGGTAAAATGCTTCCAGTATCTTTTGAAAAAATGTGTACTATGGGAACTGCTGCAATATGGAAATATATTATGCTTGCGTGGAGTTATGAACATAATCTTGCGATACCAGAATTAATTGAAACAAGGAAATTTACAGGTGGTTTGTCAAGATTGTTATCGGTAGGTTTTGTCGATAGAATTGTAAAACTTGATTATAACTCACTGTACCCTTCTATTATACTTTCATATAATATTAAAAGTCCTATTGACATATCTGGTGTGATGAATGCGTTGCTTGAGTATATTCTTACACAACGTGAACATTATAAAGAATTAAAGGGTTATTATGGTAAGTTAGCAAAGGAAATGGCTGCATTTCTTTCTAATGAATTTACAGAGGAAAATGATAAAAAGTTAAAACAATATGAAACAGAAGTTTCTAAAAATGATAAATTACAACTTCCGTTAAAGATTACAGGTAATGGTTTCTTTGGGTCATATGGAAGTGGCAGTGTCTTTCCTCATTCAGATATAGAATGTGCAGAGATGACAACTTGCATAGGGCGTATGTGTTTACGTCTAATGATATCACATTTTACAAAAATTGGTTATAAACCTATTGTTGGTGACTCGTTTACAGGTGATACCCCATTGTTTATTAAATACAATGATACTAATTTTATTGATATTAAACCTATATCTGAATTAATTGATGAAAATAAAATTAATATTGATGCCTTAAATAGAGAATATGATTATTCTAAAAAAGAATATAAAGTTCTGTGTAGAAGTGGTTGGGTAGAACCTTCTTACATTTATCGTCATCAGTGTAATAAACCAATCTATAAAGTAAATGACGGTAATATGATAGTTGAAGTAACTGAAGATCATTCGTTATTTAATGATAAACAAGAAAAAATTAAACCATCTGAAATAAATAATGAAACAAAATTGGAATACTATAATGAACAAATTTCAACAGAACTTTATAAATTTAAAACTTTTAAAGATATAATTAATTTAGTTAATAAAACTATAGAAGCACCTAATAGAATTCCAATTGAAGTATTAAATACTAATAGAGTTACTAAAAAAATATTTGCTATGCAACTTAAAATGAAGTTAAAAAAAGAAATTAACATTAATAATTTTTCTAAAACTTTTGTAGCGGGATATAATTTTATTGCACAATAAATGGTTTTTTTGGTTTTAATGGACTATTTATTAAATATAAGTAATATTTTATATTATGAAAAAAGAAAATTTAAATGAAATTTTATCTGATAAACAAAAAACATATGACTTTTCTTTAGTTAAAGATGAAATCACTTATAGTGATAAAATACCAGTCATCTGCCATAATAAAGATTCTCTTAATAAAGAGCATGGTGTGTTTTTCACTAGTTTATCTAAACTACATAGAGGTGATGGTTGCCCTAAATGTAATGGTAAATACATGTATAAAGATTTATTTATATATGAATCTAATAAAATACATAATAATTCTTACAATTATGATAATTTTATTTATATAAATAAAACAACTAAAGGTAAAATTTTTTGTCCAAAACATAATTTATTTTTTGAACAATCACCACAAAAACATTTATTGGGACACGGCTGTCCTAAATGTAGATATGAAAAATCTTCTAAATCAAAAACACATACGACTGAATGGTTTATTGAGAAAGCAATAAAAATACATAAAAACAAATATGATTATACTAAAACTAAATACATAAAATCAAATGAAAAATTATGTATTGAATGTCATAAAAAAGATAAATATGGTGTTGAACATGGTATATTTTGGATGACACCTGAAAATCATTTACATAAAACAAATCCTCAAGGTTGTCCAAAGTGTGCTCATGAAAGGACAATAAATGCAAGTGTAGTATCTTTTGAAGAATTTGTTAATAAAGCAAACATTGTTCATCAAAATAAATATAAATATATAGATAAAACTTTTGTTAATATGCAGGAAAAGACAGATATTATCTGTCCTATTCATGGTATATTTTCGCAAAGACCTTCAAACCATGTTTCTCTTCAGCAAGGTTGTCCTAAATGTAGTAATCAGATGTCAATCAACGAAGAAGAAATATTTCATTATTTAAAAAATATTACTAATGATACAATAGATATTACAAGAAGAAATAGAGAAATAATAAAACCATTAGAATTAGATATATACATTCCTGAAAAAAAACTTGCTATTGAGTTTAATGGTTTAATATGGCATTCTGAAAAATTCAATGAAGATAAATACTCACATTTATATAAAACAAATTTATGTAATGAAAAAGGTATTAGATTAGTACATATTTTTGAAGATGAATGGCTTTATAAACAGAATATCGTCAAATCTAGACTCAAATCAATAATGGGATTAATTGAAAATAAAATTTTTGCAAGAAAATGCAAGTTCAAAAAAGTAAATCCTTCAAAAGCAATGGATTTTTATGATAAAAATCATCTACAAGGAAAATGCAAGGGTAAATATCATTATGGGCTATATTACAATGATGAACTTGTTAGTTTAATGACTTTTGGTAAAATACGACAACAACGAAAATTTCATGAAAATTATGATGACAAATGGGAATTGTTACGTTTTGCAAACAAACTTGACACAGCAGTTGTGGGTGGTGCAAGCAAATTGTTAAAACATTTTATAAATGAAGTTAGACCAAAGGAAATTATTAGTTATGCTGATAAACGGTGGAGTGATGGAAATCTGTATAAACAACTGGGATTTGAACATATACACGATAGTAAACCAAATTACTTTTATACTACAGGACGTAAGCGTGAAAATAGATTTAAATATAGGAAGTCAGAACTTATTAAACAAGGCTTTGAAATAGATAAAAGTGAGCATGAAATAATGTTAGAACAAAATATATATCGTATATACGATTGTGGAACAATGGTATTTAGATTAATTTTAGAATAATTTAACAATTTAAATTTGTAGTTTATTTTTTAATTTTATAATTTTGTAAAAAATGTAAGTAATATGGTTAATGCGGAGAAAAAAGAAAAGGTAGGGTTAAACAGTATTGTATATGATATTTCATTAGATGGTTCAGTTGTGAATGCATTAGGAATGAACGTAATTTCTAATACTGATGGATTTAACTTTCAAATGCCAACTGAAGATAAATTCAGATATACCGAAAACAATCCATATATAAGCAATGGTAATGGACGTAATAGCGAAAAAGGTAAAAAATATATCGGTGTAGATGCTGATGTTGCAGAATTTGAAGATATGTTCCTATGTTATCCTTACACAGTTGAAACTGGTAATAAAATGGGTCTTGGTGTAGATGAATATTGTGATGCAACTATTAATTTCGCAAGAAAAAATTATGCTGATCTACTTGATGCTAAAAAAGATAAGATTAAACTTGTAGGTAATACAATTAAGTCTAAAAAAATGCCTATTTATATTGAAAAATTTCTTGACAAAGGTATTAAACTATTATTACATGGTAAAGGTAAGGAATTTCTTGAATTTTATTATGATTATATTGAAAAGATATATAATTTACAGATACCTTTGAAAGATATTGCAACTGTAGGTAAAATTAAAACAAGTATTGATTCTTATAAAGAATCTTGTAAACAATTAACTGCTGGTGGTACAAAAAAAGCAAGACAAGCGTGGTATGAGTTAGCCATTAAACATCAACTTGATGTACATATGGGAGACAATATTTATTATATTAATATTGGTTCTAAGAAATCTTCATCTGATGTGCAGAGAGTAACTAAATTTTATTATTTAGACAAATATGAAAATAAAATTGATTATGTAGTAGATGAAAATGGTGAACCTTTAAAAGATAAAAAGGGTAACATTGTCGATTTAACCAAATCAATTGAAAAAGAATATAATAAATATAAAAAGGAACTTAAAGCCGAAGGTAAAAAAGATTCAATTATAAAAATTTATGAATTTGGTAAACTTAAATATCCTACATTACAAGAAGAAGATGTATTAAATTTCAATTGTATTTTGCTTCAAAATGAAATTGTTGAAGATGATGACGAACATTTTTGTAATGAAGATTTTGAATACAATAAAGATAAGTATATTGATATGTTTAATAAAAGAATTAAACCGTTATTGGTTTGTTTCAATAAAAGCATACGAAGCCAAATAAATGATAAAGGTAAAGAAATATCCAATATACTTATTACTAATCCATCTGATAGAAAAATATTTACCGAAGAAGAATGTCTTTTAGTTTCTGGACAGCCATATAATACAACTGACCAAGATACATTTGAACAATTAATGACCATTGAAGATAAAGAAATCAAATTTTGGTTGTCAGTAAATAAAGTACCTCCATATGCAAAAGAATGTGATATGGATTGGGAAACAATTGTTAATGATTATAATGCTCGAATGGAACAATACAAGAACGAAGCAATTAAATCTGAGATAGAAGAATATAACAATATTATTGAAAAATTAAGTTCAACTGATATAGATAATTTAATAATGGAAGGTGTATTGCCAGAAAAATTATTGAAAATAGTTGAATTGGATATACAAACAAATTCATTTATTTCTAAAAAATTCGATATTAAAATTGGTTCACTATCTGACATATTAGATATTGATATAGATAGTAGTGAAGATGACGAATAAAAAAAAATCCTCTTAAAAATAAGAGGATTTTTTAGTATATATCACTTAATAATATTAATTTTACTCGTTATATGTACCGAAATCAATAAGATTATTAATTACTTCGTCAATACCATCAAGTCTGTTATTGATATTTTCATCATTAGTTTTTAGTTCCTCAACTTCTTGTTTCAATGATGATACCTCTGTTTGTAATGATATTATTGTATTATTCATTGCATTTACGGTATTTTTAATAATCTCCATAGAAGATTGTATTTCAGTTATTGTTGTTTCCCATTTATCAATATCTTTTAATAAACCAAGAATGACAGAACTTAAAATTTTTTCTCCCTTATCGGTTATTATTGTATGGTCTTCTGCTTTTTTACTTGCATAAAGAGTACCGTTATTTTTAATAATACCATTTCCATCAGATTCTGATATTGCAATCTCACCACTTAATGTTTGCTGCCCAGTAGTACTATCCTTAGTTATTGTTAATCTTAAAGGACTATCGGCAGGATTATTAACCGCAATCTGTGGTGTGAAATCAGCAGCATTGATTGAAACTTCTTTTGTTGTACCATCTGCTTGTTTAACTACAAAGATAAGATTATTTTCGTTAGAATCATATCTTACGTCTTCAATTGCAGATACCCCAGCCAATTGATAAGTTTCATTTTTCAAACCATTGTTAAATGTGATTGAATTAGTTGCTTTATCATATGTTAAATCTGAGATTGCAAATAGTCCATTGTTATTTTTAATGATATTTCCTTCATTCTGACTAACTTTAATATTAGCAGATAGTTTTTTAACTGAGTCTGCTTCATCGGCTCTTAACGATAAATCTACTGTATCAGTTGAAACGACATTAAACTTATTATTCTGTACACTTATCTTTAAGTCAGAAATTTCTGAAGTGTTTTCATTAACAGATTTTTTAATATCTGAAATATTAGTATTAATATCAGTTACTTCAGAATCTATCTGTTTTAATTTATCTTCATTTGCAGTAACTTTGCTATTAATTCCATCAACAGTTGTTTTTAAAGTATCAACATCATTTTTATTGGCTAAGTTTGCAATATCTGTTTGTACTAAATATCCTTTGGTGTCAATTTCTGCTTTTGTATAAACATCAGAAATATTAGCCTTTGTGTCAATAGAATTTTTAAGTGTCAAGTCAGAATTAACACGTTCTTGTTTTTCTATGCTAATCTGTGTATCAGTATAATATTTAGATTGTTTTACTGCATTTAAAACAGAACCTTCAACTTCACTATTACCATTTAATACATCAATAGCATCAGATAATATTTTTTCAGCACCTTGTGCTCTATCACTTTCAGTCTTAACAACAGAATCACTATAATCTTTTGATTGTTTTAATATATTAGATAAAGAACCATTAGCGGCTTCATTACCATTTATAATTAAATCAATATTGTTTTCATTTTCAGTTACAGCAGTTTCTAAATCTGCAATTTTCTGATTTGTTTCAGATAAGGATTCTTTAGTCGCAAGATTATCAAGAGATTGATGTTCAGTTAAGAATTTACTATCGGCTTCTTCTTTTGAATATACATCACTTTTATCTGCTTTTGAAGATAACGCTGCATCAAGACCTTTTATTGTAATACCATCAGGTGTTACAGTAATATAAGTTTTTTCTGAAGCCTCTGCAATTTTAACTGAAAATATATTATCTGTTAAATTTAAACCATTTCCTGCTTCATAGGTATCAACTAAATCTCCAATATTAATTTTAACTAATTGTTCCCCATTGGAAGTTATAAAGATAAATTCAATTTCTTTACTTGCTGAATTATATTCGACAGATTTAATTGTTTGGTCTTTTGGTATGTTAATTTCGCCTTTATTTACATTATCTACTAAAAGAGTGTAATGTAAATCATTTGCTTCATCTTTAACTAACTCTACTGTTTCAACTTTTTTAATTAATGCGTCATTGAATGAAGAATTTACTTCTTGTAATTTAACAATAGCATCAGCATTTACTTTTTCAGCAGCAAGAGCACGTTCTTTTTCAGCATTTACTTTTTCATCTGCATATGTTTTTGCATCCGATAATGCTTTTTCTGCTTTTGCTGTAGCATCTGCTTTTGCTTCATTAGAAACTTCTGCTTTGGCATTATCAATAGAGTGATTTACTTTAACAATTTCGATATCAGTATATGCTTTAGCGTTTTCTAATGTAGTATCAGATACACTTGTAATAGTACTTTCTATAGTGTCAATACGTCCATTAATTGCGTTATCACTTTCAATACGTTTATCTTCTTCAAGTTTAATTGCTGGGGTTACTACATCTTTAACAATATGGTCTGCAATGAACAACATTGAACCATCAACGGAAACTCCACCGTTAATTATTTCCAATGCAGAAGTGTTTGAAGCAACATCCTTTCTAAGGGCTTTTTCTGCATTTTTAGCACGAGTGATTTCACTTTGAACTGCTGTGTTTAAATTATTATGTTTCTCAACAATATCGGCTTTTATTTCATTTTCAACATTCTGTGCTCTTGAGGTTTCATCAACAACTGATTTTTGAACGGCTTTTATTTCATCATCTTGTTGTTTATTAATTTCAACTATAGAAGATATTTCGCTGTTTATGTCATCAATACTATCTTTATTATTATCAATTAAACCTTTAAGATTACCTTCTGCTTCAGTCGCTCTATTTACTTCTTCTGCAATGGCATTTTTATTAGTATTAATTAAACCATTTAAAGTGTCATCTTTTTCTTTTAATTCAGTTATACTATCGTTTAATTTAGTATCTAATGCAGTAATAGAATCATTTAATTCTGATTTTGCTTCATCTATGAAACCTTTTATCTTAGTTTCAGATACAAAGATTTCTCCATTAGCAACGTCAATTAAGTTATCGGCAATTCTTACTTTAAGACTTGCTTTAACAATAGAAGTTCCCTTTTCTGGTACACTAATTTCTGTTAATTTTACAGGACTATCGTCATCACTTTTAAACTCATATGGAGTTAATAAATCAGCGATATCAATAGTTGTAGATTGACCATTACTAAATTTAATAGTTAAAGTTCTTTGAGATTTATCATAGTATATAGATGTTACGATATCAGTCAAGTCAATACTTGGTAATTCTATTTTTTTAGGCTCTTTGTTACCTAATTTAAGTATTAAAGTATTGTTTGCATTATCAATATCTAAATCCATTTTAACACTTAAACCACCTTCTGAAACAATAATTGTTCCATCATTACTTCTTTTTACTTCACCACCAATTGTAGTGTTACCAGAAGCATTTTTTCCGATGGTTAAATCTACTGTATCGCTATCAGTTTCGATAAGAACACTTTTATCAGATAATTCTTTTGTATCTTTTTGTAAACTATTGATTGCTTCAAAAACGGTACCTTCCTTATATCTGATATTACTTGCTCTACCATCTACTAATAACGAACCATCTTGAACTTTAAGTATATTTGAACTAATTTCGGATAATTTTAGACTACCAGAAATTTTATTTTTATTATCTTCATTGATAACTTTTATTTTTACTGGTTCACTATCTGAATTACTTTCAATAATTTCAGAATGTTTTCCAAGATTTATTACTTGTTTAAATGCATCATCCTGGAAACGACCATTTTTCTTACCACTTGTTCTAAAGATAAGTTGATTTTTATCTTCATTATACTCCAAATGTGAAGATGCATATAGACCATCGGTTTTAATACCTACGATATTGTTATTAAAACCTTCTTCGTCTGTATCTCCATCAGTAGAAATTTTTACGTATGCTTTTAATACTTTTCCGTTACTTTCTGTATTATTATCATAATTTAATTTAACAGATTTTGTATCTTCGACTGATAGAGTATTGTCTGCTACCTCTTTTTGTATATATTTAGATAATACATTAATAGCATCAGCAATGTTTGACACATCGCCAATAAGTATATCTTTCTTATCTGGTTCGTATGATACTTGTTCATCTACCTTATTAGGGTCAAATAGTAATCCACAAGATTTAATAATACCGTTAATTGTCTTAATTGCTTGAGTTAAATCTTGTTTCTCTTGACTATTGACATCTTCAATATTATTGATTTTTTCGGTAATTTCGGCAAAATCAATAATGAATACCTTTCTTTCACCACTACCAATTGCCATTATTGCATTAGGGTTATCTAAATCGCCATAATATACAATAGCAGGTTCAGATATTAATGCTTCTGGTTTAAAAAAGTCATCAATATATTTGACTGCTTTCTCACGAGTCGCAAAAACCTCATCGTGAGAAAGAATTTGAAGTCTAAAATTTTTATTATATTCAGTCATATCTGTTATTTATATCTTTATATTATTCTTGTATCAAAATATTAAAAATTTCCAAAATTCATAGTAAATTGAATTTCAATATCATTTGTTCCATCTTGGCTTTTCAGTTTTAATACTCCGTTGTTAGTATCAAACTCGCAACCTTCTGATTTTAACAATTTACCTTCTATTTCGGTATCTTTTTCTTTTCTTAACAATGCTTCATTGTCAATATTAGATTGTAATAAGGCATCAGTTTCTTTTAATTTATTTATTTCTGCTAAATAGTCTTCATCTAATTCATTTATATCACTTAAATAAGCAATTTTTTCAGCATCATTTACGGTAGGTCTTTCAGAAGAATTTATGTTAAACTCTACTTTATTAGAACCAAAATCTGCTTTGTTCCATTTAGATAACATTGCAAGGTTAAAAGTACTACCATTTGTATCAGTTCCAAGAATAGTGTCATTGTTTTTTAATATAATGGCTTTTCTGTCAGGAGTTTGCTCAGTAGATACATCAGTAAATTTAACGTGCGTTTCGGCTTCTTTCCTTATGTCAGAAATATCATCCTTAATAACATTATCCTCAAATATTCTTTCATTTTTTTCTGCTTCAATTGCAGAATTAATAGTATTGATACTTTGTATCAAATTATCATTGATAATTTCAAAGGCTTTGTTGGTTTCTTTTGCAAAATCGCTTAATGTTACTTCTACATGATTAACATGTTCGTTGATAGAGGCATCTTCAGTTATAGAACGTTCTATTTCCTTTTCGATTTTGTCATTTAAACTACTTAAATCACCGCCTACATTTTCGATAACATTATCATATATTTCTTTACCAACTGAAACAAGTTCACCATTATTTATACGATATTCAACATTTCTTTTTCCGTCTGGTGAATTTTTAATTACAACGGATTCACCTTCTTTAACTTCGTTACGAATCCATTTTTTACCATTCCATTCATCAATAAAATATTTTTTGATAAAAGTTAAATCCTGTCCATTATTAGGTGTTACAGATTTATAATTTGGATTAGTAAAATATACGTTTACAGAAGTCCATATAGATTTACCATTTTTTAACGATGGCATTAGTACGGTAGGATAATTTTGACCCAAAATTTCTTCGTTTTCATTAAAATTATCTCCATCGTAATCTTTCACTAAACGTAGTGAGAAAAAGTTTTGTCCTGCAACAATATCTTGATATACTCTATTTTTATTATAATCAAAACGTTTGATAAAAGCATTAACAAATTTCATATTTGTTGCTGTCCAAAAATATGCTCTTGTCTTAAAGAAAAGTGAATTATACGCATCATCTGAATAACCTGCTGGGGTTACTCTAAAACCATATTTATCAACACCTTCAGTATCGTCAATAATAGGATAACAATTGTTTATTTCTCCGCAATATTTTTCTCCACATTTATCAAAATATTCTTCACAAAAATCATTAGAAGAATTTCCTTTATTGCAACTACAATTATCATTGCCACAGCAATCATCACCACATCCACATCCTTCTTCTGTTTCTAACCATAAATCAGTAGATTTTAATAATTTACCTGCCCATTTTCCTAAGAAATGATTAGGAACACCACTATTATGATTTCTATCACTTTTACAAGGTTCTATTGCATTTAGCATATCGTCCCAGTCGTCTTTTGAAGGGATTCTCCATTTTGCATGTGCTTTTTGTAAATCACATGCAATTTTAGATACTGTCTTATAATCATACAGTAAACCAAAATTACTTATTTGTTCTTCTGTGATAAATCTATCACCAACATTCGGATGATTATATCTATCATTATCGCATCCACAAGAACATTTCTTTACTACATATTCTAATACTGGTTTATATTGACCTGTTTTTGAAGAAGGTGAAATGCCAATAGGTTTAGATGGTAAACCATTACCAACTAAAGATGAATCAGTTGCAACTGATGTAATACCACCTTTGGCTGTCCATGACGTAACAAAACCAGGAATACACTCAATATCCCCGTTATTACGATAAATTTTTAAGATACCATCTTTTTCATCAAACTCAACGTTAGTAATAAAATTATCGAAAGCATCTTTTGCTTTTAAACTTTCTCCATTTACTAAATTCAATACTATGTCATTTCCTTCAACAGAGATAGATTTAACATCTCTTCCTTCTAACACAAAGAAGTTATTATCAACCTCAGGACCAGTTAACGCACAATTTTTAGTAATATCTCCCTCATATGGAGATTTCATCTTATAATAAGTTATACCGTTTATCATCTGAAATTATAAATTTTTATATATATTCATAAATATCATAAATTTTCAATAAATTATGAACAATAGCTTATTTTGAATGATTTAATATAGCCAATAAAGCTGCCAGCAAATTCTTTTTCTAATGGTAAGACAATTGAAGGTGGTATCATATAATTTAAATTAACCATATCACATAATCCTTGAGTACCACCACCAATAGATATATTATAAGGTACACCCTCTTGTTTACTGTACAAATCACTTAAATTTCTTAAATTTAATTCTTCTAATTCTTTTGATACTAAAATGAGTTTATCGTTCACATAAAAAAATATTTTCATTTTTTTATATAATGGAACAATTTTTATTTTTATTTTATACCACTTATCTTCATTTATAATATTTTGTACACTAAACTCATTTTCAATTTTATATGAATTAGTTTCACAATCTTTTATTAGATATTTATAACCGATAGAACCGTCATCTTTTATTTGAAAACATAATGCATTTCTGTATATATCATCTAATATATTATAATCTTTATTTTTTTCATTTATTAAATCATCTATATTTTCTGTTGTAAAACAATCTTTTCCTCTATGAAATAAAGTAAAATAATTCTCTAACTTTGGTCGTTTTATATCATATAAAATTACTTGTGTATCATCAACATCATCTTTTGTTGTGAAACCATTATCAGTACGATTAAATGTGATAAATTTATTGTTGGTTTTATATTCTATAATATTAGGTTGATTTATATCATATCCTTCTTCTGTCATTAGTTTAACATCGGTTAAATCAATATCATTTTCAACATAATCATTATTGACATATTGTTTATTACAAACAGGGTCTTCATCAAAATAAGACTCATCTTTTGTATTATTGATATAATCATCAGCAAAATAATCTCCACTTTTTTCAACTATATCTTTCTTGACATATTCGTCTGTGTCTGTAAAGTTCTTAACAAACTCGTTACCATAATCATCTGATATATATTCATTCGTATTATCTTTTTTAATATCAGTCTTATAATATTCGTACCATTTATTTTCACTCCTTGTTCCGATATAGAAAAAAATACCTTTATTTTTTGGATGTTTTTTATTTAATGTATTTGATTTTTCATTAAGATTAGATTTTTTCAATTCAAAAGTTAAAGTTAATGCCTCATCTAATGATGTAGGTAAAATTTGGTAATTTTCATCTGTTTTAAAAAAACCTTGATAAAATCCACCTTTTAATTCACAGACTTGAATATCATCATCATATATTATATTATTGCTATAATCATATATCTGATTATTACCATCGACTTTATGTAAAATTAATCGTTTATCATCTTTGTTTATTGTATAGACAGATTTTGTATATAAATCTATAAACTCCTTATTTGTTATTTGGTATTTATCAAAAGTTATTAAACCATTATCTAAACCAGTATATCCAATGCG
>NFZD01005645.1_pt1 | contig 15024 bp, 8 predicted proteins | sample 1095381 | NCBI WGS metagenome assembly NFZD01 (sample SAMN03609891, study PRJNA323583) | gut metagenome | isolation source: feces | host: Rattus norvegicus | place: Denmark: Riget | collected 2013 | reverse complement strand
CTATACTCAGCACCTGTTTCACCATATATATTATCTACTGGGTCAAATATCTTAGTACGTTTAATGATTTGACTTGTTTTAGCAATTTCTGCGGCTAGTGCCGATTCAAGACGAATTTCTTCTAGATTACGTTGAATTTCTTTATCAGACCATTTCATTATATGCTTCCAAGCCCATGTCATTGAAGTCAAAGGTATTCCGTTACCTGGGTCAGATACGGCATCTTTTGCTGTTGTAATTTTTTTAGCAAGATTTTCCAACTCCAACATTTCGGCTTGTGAAGAAGGATTATTCATTGTGATATTGAAGTCTGTTAATTCATCAGTAAAACCAAGTAAAAATAAGTGTATAATGGCAATTTTATTTAATTCCATTATTAATGCCTGTTGTATTCTGTTTGTCGTTCTAGTGAATCTAACATCCATTAATGATAAATTTTTACCATCACCTTGTGCTTCTTCAAAATTTAAAAATGCCTTTGGTACTCTTAAAGCCGTTAATACTTTATTCTGTATAAAATTAATATCATCCATGGCAGTCAAATTTTGACCAGCAGGAAGAGTTTCAATTGGGCTTGGTGTGTTATCATCTCTTACAGGAATAAAAAAATCTTCCATTTGACAGTTACTTACAAACACCCCGTTTTCACACCATGTTTCATCTTGATTAAATGTTCTGAGTGCAAAATTATGTCTATCTTCTTCGCCATTTAAACCTTGAACTGTCATACAATAAACATCATCGCCATCTATATATTCTATCTTAGAAATTTTATGATTTTTCTTAATAGAATATATATATTCTGTTATTGTATTAAACCCAATTTCTTTTACTCTGCTTTGTAGTACATTTCTGGAAATACAATGCATATTATGCAATCTTTTATTAGTATTAATCTCTTCAAGATGTTCAATTAAATAAGTATTAATATATTCTAAAAGTGTATTACGATTATATATTATATTATTAAGTATCGCTTCACGAATTTTATCCCATATAAAATCATCAAATTTTACTGTCATAGCACGTTTCGTATGTTCAATATCACCATTTTCCCAAAATAGTTTTTTCATTTTACTTCTGATAATATCGTGCTTTTTATGCAGTTCAGAATGGTTATAAACTTCAAATGCTTGATATGACTGTCGTTTTATGTTATTCTCGCTTGTTTTTTTACGTCCTTCATCACTACGATTATATGTTGCAAGATATTTTCCTTGTTGTTTAAAAAATTCTCTATATTTCTCATCTGAAAACGTTTTTTTTAATGATTTTGAAATCTTAATTCTTATTTCTTGAGGCATAGAATTATTCTCATAGTATTTTTTTCTGTTTTCAGACATTTTTTTAATTGTATTTTTCTTTTTCTCAGGGTCTACCCAATTATTTTTTGCTACTTGACTATGCATTTTATGATGTTCTTTAAAATCGCACCATAAAAGATTACTGGGTTCATTATTATACTTATTAAAATCCTTATGATGTACAGTATTGTAAGCAGTACAATCTTTTTTAATTTCAGAAGCAATTAATCTATGGGTAAATTCATATTTGCCACTATTAGGATTATATATTTTCTCATATCGCTCCATACGTTTTTCAGAATTTTTATCACATAAAGTATAAAATGGCATTACAGAATCACCTTCAATAAGTTTATCTGCTCGTTTTTTACTACCATTTCTCATTATTACTTCATGTTCAGGTGCCATTACCATGTATGTTCCATCGTCAACAGTAATTTTTATCATTTTATTTGCTGTGTAATTTTTACCACACCAAACAACTTTGCCTGGTATTACTTGTAATGTTTTATCTTGTATAGAATACACATAATTAACTTTACCATTTTCATATTCTTTTGCCAAATCTTCTATGGTTATAGTTCTGCCATCTAACAAAGGTATTGGTGTTTTTTTCCACACTGGCATTATATTTTTACGTAAATCTACTTGACCAGTCATAGGGTCAATTATTGGTGTACGTTTAAAATTATTAGCAATTTCTTGTACATAAGATTGAACATCTTCAACATCAATAGCACCTACATTAATTTTAAATATACGTCTTTCGATTGAGCGGTCAAGTCGATAAATCAACATCATATCTTCCATCATAGATAACATTCTAAAATGTCTTCGTGCTTTATGAAGTACACTCGTACCATATGGTAAAAATTGCGAATCATAAAGCAATCTAAAATGGGCAATTTGCCAACTACGATAAGGTATATATTCACTTTGTCCAACCCATACAAATTTAGTATCTTCGATTTTATTTTCATCAACATTATTTAAATTTATATTTGGGGCAGAAACATATGGGTATTCAGTACCATTTTCATAACGCTCCATTTCATAAACAGGTAATTGTTTCCAACCCATTACACCATTATCTTTATCTATGTTTAACAACATAAAAGTGTTACCATATTTACACATTGAACGGCATATCATAGGTAATATAACATTAATAGATAATCTATTAGTAAATAAATCATTTAAAATAGATTTAATTCTATCAGATTTCGATGTTACATTAACCATGAATCCTTCGTTAGATATAGTACAAGATTCCTCTGAAAATATATCTAATGCTGTACCGATTTCAGGAAAACCATCCATTAACTCTGTATCACGATACATTAGACGTAATTCATTTAAGCCTGCTAATGATTTATTATTAATATCATAATTGGCTTTTTTCCATTGTTTCGCTAATAAAGTTTGCTGTTTTGCTTGTAACAATTTCATCCGATATTCTTCAGGATTGGTTGCCGTATCAATAATATCATTATGTTTTATTTGATAAAAATTAGAATTGGCTGCCTGTTTAACATTCATCATGTTATCACCTGATATAGTATTACCAAGACGTTGAAATATTGTTAATAAATTGTTTGCCATTTATATTAAATTAATTTATATTATAAATATAATACTAAAATGTGATTTTATCAATTATTTTCTCCCATATCCACCTAACATTATACAAGCAACCATATGTTTCTGTTCTTGTTTTTTTTGTTCATTAACAAAAGGATTCATTTTATAATGAGCCGAATTTGATACTGATATACTTTTATCTATTTCTGGTTTCACTCGGCTTTCAGTATTATTTTGATTATTTACATACCAAGAAGCTACAATAGTTGCATCTTTCTTTTTATTCTTTTCACTCTTTAACATATAGAATTGCATAACAAAAAGACCCATAGATAAACAAGTCAATAAATCGTCATGCATTCCATCCATATGGTCAGGTCTACCATTTTTAAAAATCCAAGTACCAAGTTCCGATATTACTCGTGATGACCTTACTTTAAATGAATTGTTTTTTAACATTTCAATAAAATTGGAAATCATTTGTAAACGTAAAGCATTGCTTCTAAAACCAGGTAATTGGTCTTGATTGTCATAAGATACTTTTTTTGATTTTATTGAATCATTAGTATAATTTTTAAGGTTAGTATCATCATAATATAAATTAGAATACTTCAATTCTTGTAATGTTAAAATTACAGAATCCCCATAACCACCAATAGCTTCTACAATCGCTAATGCATTATTATATATAGAAGCATAACGATAAACTAATTGACCTACATCAGAACCATTTAATTTACCGTTGTATTCTAGTACTTGTTCAAAACAAGGTATACCATTTTCATCAACAGCATCAACATCAATAACTTCAATAGCAGTAGCATCTTCACCACTACCTGAAGATGGGTCGCAATTATGAGTTGCAATATTTTTTGCACAAAACGTATGCGAAGTAGTTTCAAAATTATAAACTGTTCCTTTATAATGTTCTTGAGTTATCATTGATATTTGTACATATATTTTAGTTTTATCATTTGATAAATAACAATTAGATATTTTTCTTCTACTTTCTTTTAATATAATATGATTCTTAATTCCTATCATATCTAATAATAGTTTAGAATCATATTTTCCAATTGACAGCATATATTTTGATTTACAATGTACTTTTCTACCACATATAAAGCCTTCATATTCAGAATTATGTTTTTTTAACGAACTAACAATTCCAACTGAAAATAATATATCTTGTATATCTTCTAACAATTTTTGTGATACACTAACATAACAAATTGTATTATTTTTCAAAATAGAACCGTCACCCATAAGATACCCTTCTATTAATTTTAATTTCATATTAACAGGAAGATATTTAATCCAAGTTGAAATCTCTTTATTATGTGCATATTTGCCAAAATTGTTTAATAAAAACATACCAATTTGTTTTGAACTGAATTTAATATCTTTAGTGTGTTGTTCTTCATCATTTATATGATAAGGTTTTCTATTAAAGATATTAGTAATAATATTATCTAATCTATTATGAATATCATATTCATTAATATTGTGTGATGTATGTATTGTGAGATTATCGAAATTATCTTTTACAATATAACCTTCTGCTAACCACATACCACAATAATACCAAAATTCTTCTTTTAACAATGGATTGATAATATTGAAATCTTTTCTTGTTAGTTCTTTATATTCATTCCACTTATCTAAAATTTCTTTATTATTTAACTCTTTTAATTTATAAGTATTTGGTATTTCAACCCAATCTCCTACTGATAATGTTGAAGCTTTATTAAAATCAAAATTAAATATCCTTTTCCTTTTTACATTTCGAACTATTTTAGTATCAATTGAAGACCAAATAGGATGATTGTCTGTAAATTTAGAAATATTTAAAAAATTTTTTAATTTAATACCATATATGGTATTATTATATTCTCTTTGTATAAGACGTTTTATTTTCGTTTCATAACCTTCTTTATTAATTAATATATCATTAAGTTTAACATTCTCTACATTTTTATAACCATTATTTGTTAATACTTGTTCACCTGCTGGTAAACAAGCACAAATATACCTATGCCCAGGAATAGGGTCTTTCCATATCCAAGTTTCTTTTACTAATGTATCTTTTAAATTCCATTCATCAGTAATTTCTATTACATTTTCAAGTCTATGTTTTTCAATTACTTCGACTGGCACAACAGTATCAGAAGAACCTAAGAAAGAAATATCTAGTTCTTGTGCAATTTTCTGTGAATCATTATTAAATGATTTACACATTTTTATGTACCAAGGACTAATAGGTTTCCAACCCTCTCTTTCTAATTTTCTCCATCTTTCTTCATTATATTCAATTTCACCACGTTTACCTATTATAGTTTCGTGAATAACTTCTTCTTTACCTGTTTCTTCATCAACTTTATGCCATTCAAGATAACGATTATATCTTAAATCTTGATACCATTTAAATTCAACGAATTGAAAGTTATTAGTTTTATTAACGGCATTATCATATGTTTTCCAATACAATGGGTCTTTACCATTAGGAGTTGATACCATTAATATTTTACTATTACTTACAGATGCTGTAGCGGCTACTGCTTGTGCATATACAGTTGTACCATTTTGAATAAACGCAGCTTCATCAAAAATAAGAATTGATACGGCAGAAATACCACGGGCAGCATTTTCACCTGATGAACGTGCATGAACTTTACAACCATTAAACAATTCAATACAACCTCTATTACGAGTTTTATAAATAGTTTTTGTATTTTTAGGACTATCTGGATCTGGTGAATAATATTCATCACCCCACATCCATCTTGGTACTTGGTCTAAAAAGGTTCCAATTTTTTCTACTAATTGTTCTGAAATATCTTTTTTATTACCAATACAAAGAACAGTTTCTGGTGATTTTGCACTTGCAAACACTAATTGTCCTGTAATCCAGGCACTTGATACTGTCGTAATACCACATTGTCTGTGTTTTACTGTTACAACGTTAGAATTATTAACAATAGCATTCAAATAAACCTTTTGTCTTGGAAATAATTTAAATGGTACTTGTTTACGTTCATCAGCATTAAAGGTACTAAGATAATTTTCAATAAAATATATCCTTGTTTTATCTTTTAAACATTTTACATATTCATCAAATTGATATTTATTCATAACAAATTATTTTTATCCGTATCAAATATTAATTGTTACGATATAATATTTGAATCCGTTATTAATTCTTCTGGATTATAATAATCATCATCAGAAATATAAACTTCTTTGTTTTGATGATTATCAATATAATCGTCAAATTCATCTTGTTCCTTATTTTTTTCTATTTCTTTTATCATAGACAACAATATTGTTTTACCTTTTTTTGTTTTGGCAAAAATTTCTTTCATAACTTTATTAAATTCAGCAGTTTGCATCATAGCAATATACATAAAAATAAAGTTAATACCGATTTCTTCTGCCGAATAACCAAGTTCTTCAATAATTGATACAATAACTTCCCATAAAGGACAACCGATTCTCATATCCCAAATTTCTGCTAATTTAAAATCAGATTTACCAATTATATACATTGCTTTTTCTCTTTCAGTTGGCAAACCATGAGATATTGATAATTCCAATAATCCTTTTATTAACTCATTTAATAATATTGGGAATAATAATCCTTCTGCCTTTATTGTTACCATACTTTCATCCGAAGACATAAAAACATCAACTTTACCACCATCATTATTATCTTCATTAAATGAATCTTTATTCAGAAATAATAATATGTCATTTAATGTTAATATTTTTTTGTATAAAGATGGTAAATCGCTATCAATTTCAAAAATTTTTTGAAAATAAGGTTTAAAATTTTTCATATAATACAATGAAGCACCTGATACTAAACAATTTAACATACGTCTTTTATAAATTTCGTCAGTTAAATTGTTCATGTCATCTATACTTTCAAATGAAAAATTATCTGTTTTTTCTGGTACTAAACGTTCAACATCACTATCAATATTATTGACTATTTTACCGTCAATAACAATTGTATTTTCTGGTATATTGAACAACTCATTCACACATTCAATACATATTTGCTCAAGTGAAGAAATATTTTTATTTTCTATTTTTTTAGCCTTAGTAATTAAACTACCAAGTTGATTCTTTAATTCATCCTCATTCTTAATATCAATATTTTGTGAAATTTTATCATAATAAGATGTTAATAAAGATACTATAAATTTATTTTCTTCTTCTGGAGGTAAACAAGGATTATCACCGATTGATGTCTGATTACGTTCAGCAGATTTTAATAAATGTTTTGGTAACATAATCATTAATTTTTTATTTTATTTTTTAATAAAATCTCCTACATTATATAATGTAGAGTATTGTTTTAAAACTTTTAAACGATTCTCAATAAGTTCTTTTTTAGTAATAATCTTGTTTTCATTTTGATTAGCATTACCTGGTATTTGTATTGTAGCATTTTTTAAATCAACACCATTTCTTTGGGCTTCTTGTCTTGTAGTATCGACTGCTTTTTTTACATCACCATTTGCGGCTGCAACATCAGCATTTAAAGTAATACCTTCCTCTAATGCTTTATTATATTGTTTTTCACTTATTTTTATTTTTTTAGACATAATGCTCATACTTAAATTATAATTATATTATATAACTATCATAAAAAAGAGGTTAATAAAATTAATATAAAATAAAAAATGCGACACCGTTATATTAGTGTCGCATTTTTTATTATTAATTGAAACTTGGAGAAGTGAAAGGTTTTTTCCTAAAACTATTGTTTTTTTTCAAAGGTTTTTCAATTTCATCTTCTTCTGTATCTATTAGGTCTTGAAAGATTTCATCTATTTTTTGTTTTCGATTAATTGATTCTTGTTGTTGCTCTATATCATTTTCATCATCATTCATTGGTGGTTGTTCAACATCAATATCATCTTCATCAGATTTTATTTTTTTCAAAATATCATCCACATCATTTTGATTTAATCCTTCAATTGCTTGCTTAACTATCATTCCACAAACATATTTAGATAATTCAGTATCTGGCTGTTGCTGTTCGTTATTGTAATTACGCAAACTTTGACTTAATTTACCTGTTAATTGTTGTATATATTTTTTTGGGTCTGTTTCTTCATTAGCGTCAACCCCCGCATCGAAATTAGTGTCAAAATCGTTACTCATTTCATTGCCATCTCCCATATCTTGCATCATAGGTGGTTGAGGTGGCATATCGTTAGTCATTTGATTACTCATTTCATTGCCATCTCCCATATCTTGCATCATAGGTGGTTGAGGTGGCATATCCATAGGTGGTTGAGGTGAGTCAACCTTTAACACTTTTCTCTCACTTAGGCTTTTTTTGAAAAACCCATTTTACTCATTATTGCATCAGTTAACATATCAATAACTTTTTCATCAAATGGAGCACCAGAACCAATCTGTGTTCCAAATGGCTTATCAGATTGAACAGATTTGTCATTCCAATCTTTAGCACCATTTTTTGCAACCTCTACATTTGGAGGTGTTGTCATAGGAACTTTTTGATAAGCAGGGTGTTTGCCAAAATCATGCAATTCATCTTCATTAGTCATATTTTTGTTATGATTTTTACTTTCACCAAAACTGTCACTAAAATCATATTCATTATCCATATCCATCATAGCGGCTTGTTCGGCATCGTCATCAGTTAAATCAAAACTATCTTCAAAACCATTACCATTTTCAAAGTCATTATAATCTTTTTCAAAATCAAGATATGCGCCACCATCTGCTACTTCTGGAAATGGAACATCTTCCATATCCATTCCTGCAACATCATTTACATTTACTTCTTCCTCATTAACCTTATTATCAAATGGAGATTTATCACCAATTTCACCGACATGTGGTTCTGGTGTATTTTGACAATCAGTATTATGAGCAACTACTTCCTCATGAATTTTTTCGGTATTAGCCTCTTGCTGATTACTTTCTTTGCCTAATTCATCAGTAAATGGAGCACTTGAACCGATTTCGGTACCATGTGATTTATCCATAAAATCTTTATCTTTACTCCAAGCTAATACTTGTTCTTCTGTAAGTTTAAATACATGTTTACCTTCATTTACCTTTACTACTTTACCACCAGAAGGCTTTTTATCAGCAACTGAATTATCTGGTACATATTTAGCATCTTCTTTGTAAACGGCATCCGTATTTTTAGATGGGTTTTTATCAGACTGCATATCTTTATCGGTTACTTTTCCATCTTTATTAAATGGAGCACCAGCCTTTTCATAGTTTGTTTCAGTTTTTGTAAAATCTTTATCACCATTTGCTACGGCTGTATCTGTAAATGGTGAATTAACTTTTTTATCTGAAGGATGAGATGCAGGTGCTTCAGGAACTGTATTATGATTTAAAGTAAATCCACTTTTATCTTCACTTAAAATAGAACTAACATTACCAATGATTTGATTGAATCTGTTAATTTCTGAACGCATTTCTTTTGTTTCATTTACTTGCCAATCTGTTTCCTCTTCTTGCTTATACTGTGTAACAGGTGCTTTAACTGAATGTGCTTCATTTATTGACATCATCTTTAAATCAAATTGTTTTGAAGCCATTGAATATGTTGAATATTCATTTTCTTTTTTATTATTAAAACCTCCTATATAATCATAATCTTCTGCAAGTATTTCAGTATCTTTTTTAGGTGCTACTTTAATATAAAATTTATTACATTCACGTATAATCCCATATCTTTTTCCATCAGCAGCAACAGCACTATATTCAAGACGTGGTACAAGTTTATCACTGTTTACATCTTCGCTAATCTTACCATAATTGATAAGACGTTTCATTGTATTTAATTCTTCACTATTGTTATAATTCATAATTTTATTAATTAACTAATTAGTCTTATTATAATATAAATAGTATTTATTTTTTAATTATTTATAAATTATATTTTTTTGTTTTTTTACCTTTATTTGCAATCAAAAAAGTAATGTATATCAGTTGATGACAAATAAATAAACATTATTCGTTGATAAGTATCTATTCCTGCACATACCTCAGATAAATTATTTAATTTATTTTGATTTTTTAAAAGTTGAAGATGATTTAAAAGTATTTTTGGAATTTTTCTATCTCCGTTACATATTGTTCCAACAACCCTATTGACATTTATAAGTTTACAACCATATATAAAGTGTGACATTTGTGATGCATTCCACATATGATCTTTATCAACTGTATTTCTACAGTCCCCGAAATATGGATAATAGTTATAATCAACACCGCTATAAATTTCTGGTTTTTCTTTCATTCCAGAATCTTCTGGTATCATTTCTAATTGTTCATCAGTAAAAGTTTCAGTTTCAGAAATATTTTCATATATAATTCTTTTTTTAGATTCTGTTATACTATTAATTTTATCATAAGATGAATTTATTAAATCCCATATTTTATCAATATAATTAGTTCTTCTTAGTATTTTATAAATTATATTGCCAGAACCCATTTCTCCTTGTTTATCTAAACTTTCTTTACGTATTTTTTTAAGATTATCAAATATTTTTTTCAACTCTTTTTGACACATTTCAATTTTATGTTCATCATTCGTAGATTTTTGTCTTTTTTCAATTTTATCAATTTTTGTCATCAAATTTGCTGCTGTTTCTTTAATATATTTTTCATTTAGTTTAGCATTTTGAAAATCACCAGGTTCTTTTAGCCATTTGTTTTTATATAAAGAATAAACCCCCGTTGAAGAATTTTCCGAATTACTATCTTCAACATACATTTCGACAGGAAAACCATATATTTTTAAGTTAGGGTGTTCGTTCAACCACATTTCTTTTTTTGCATTAAAATAATCCTCAACAAATTCAGTTTTTTTATATACTTTATTATAATCCAATACTACATGTAAATCAATATCCGAATATTTTGACCAATTATAGTTTGCAAGTGAACCTGTAAATACAACATCTTTTGGCTTAACCCAATCAACCGATAATGTATCAATAAAATCATCTGCTATTTCAAGCAATCTTAATCTTACTCTTGAATTTAGTTTATCATTTACCCATAATTTAGGATGTAAATCACTTTTGATAGCGAATGATTTTAAATTTACTTCACTACTACTTACTTCATTAATATGTTTTACATTTTCAATAATTCCTAATTCATCCCTTAACACAGAATCTTTATAACCTAATTGTCTCATTAATTGAATTATTATGACATCATCAATTGTAGTATAACCATAATAATCATCATTACTTAGTAATCTATAAAATTTAAAATAACCTTCAGAAAAATCATTATTCTCTTTTTCTATACAAGTATGTAACAAATTTTTCAAATCTTCAAACTTAAGCCCAAAGGCTTCTTCAATAAAGAAGTTATGATTAACAATATTAATTGGTTTATAACAAGCAACAGTAACATTATTCATAAAATGAAAGTTCCCATTTTCAAAATCACTTTTGTCAACTTCGATTGAAAACATGAATCCACGGCTAAAACTGTTATTATTTTTAATAAAAAACCAGTTCATTCCATGTGTTTCACCAGTTTGTCTTCCTTTAGAGGCATCAATAACTTTTGTTTCTAATATTTCAGTTAAACCTTCGAAATCGGTTCCATGATATAGTTTAATTTTTTGTGGTAAACTATTATAAGTTTCTGGTTTCCAACTTTCATTTATGTTTTCGTTATTCATTTTTAAACTTGATATATATTCTTCTTTTGTCTTTTTTATTGTTTTACCATTTTGAATTATATATACATTTTCAATTGCATTTGGCATAACAATTCCTTTATACCCAATTTTAGTGAATTTGGTTCCATAACTACCGTTATATGATGCAATATCTCCTTTATGATTTTTATAATCTTTTATGTCTTTTCCATCGTAGAAATTTTTTTCTGACGATTTACCAAAACTATTAATAAAATCATAATCTAAAACTATTTTATTTTTATCAATAAGATTACTATTAATTTCTAATACTACTTGATTTGATTTATAATGCTGTGAATACATTCTGGCATAGTCGTTGGCAATATTATAATCAGAAGTAAGAAAAACATAACCATCATTGTTAGCCTTAAATAATGAATTGTCTTGAATTTTTCTTAGACCTTTTGTTAATATACTGTATAAAAATTTTTCGGTTGTACCGTGATATAATGGATTTGCTAATGGTATGTTTTTTGAATTATCATTTTTCAACCCATTTAAATAACTTATATCATATTTTTTATCATTTATCATTAAACTATTAAAACGGTCTGATAAAATATTGGTTTTTAATAATTGCTGTAACTCTTTTGAATTAACTATATCATAATAATCATTATCAATAATAAGTGTCCATCCATCTTCTTCTTCATCTACCTCTCCAATAAGAATTTTTGGAAAACCAGCAAATTGTAGTATTGCAGAACTTATATTGCTAAAATCATTTTTTGTGTAAATATCACATATAGTATTGTCATCATTAAAAATGATAGGATACATGTTATTGTAGTATTTACATAATTCTTGTAACAGATAAAATATTTTTTTATATTCGCTATCCGTTATATCGTTTACATGTATAATATTAACATAACCCTTAAAGACAACTATTAAATCACCTAAGTCAATATTATTGAAATCATTTACATTATATTTTAATTCATTTAATAACTGCATATCTTTATTAATCTTTAACATAAATAAATAGGCTTTTATTTGGTTATATAAAAGAAAAGTCGTATCTTTGCAAAGATATAATTGTTATTTTATATTTTAATAAAATTGAATTAAATGAATAAGAAAGTTGCAAACGTAAATGAGTCTATTATTAAAAAGTTGCCTTCTCCAAAGGAACTATTTGAACATTTAAATGAATATGTAATCGGTCAAGAAGAGGCTAAAAAAATACTATCGGTTGCTGTTTATAATCATTACAAACGTTCTATTATAAATATGACTAATACTTCCAATGATGATATTATGATTGATAAATCTAATATTTTAATGTTGGGAAATACAGGTACAGGTAAAACATTCTTAATTAAAACTATTGCAAAATTTCTTGGTGTACCATGTTATATTGCTGATTGTACTAAACTATCGGCTACTGGTTATGTTGGCGATGATGTTGAAAATGTTCTTGTAGGACTTTTAAGAGAATGTGATTTTGAAATCAGTAAGGCTCAAATTGGAATTGTTGTATTGGATGAAGTTGATAAATTAGCGACAAAATCAGAAAATCCATCTATAACACGTGATGTTAGTGGTGAATGTGTTCAGCAAGGATTGCTAAAAATTGTAGAAGGTGGAAAAATTGCAGTTCCGCCTCAAGGTGGAAGAAAGCATCCACAACAAGAATGTGTTGAAATTGATACAACAAATATTCTGTTTATTGGACTTGGTGCTTTTGCTGGAATTGATAAAATGGTGATGAGACGTTGTAACAAAAAAACAACTATTGGGTATAATAGTCATAGTATAAATGATAAATCTTCAGAAATTAATGAGGAAAATTATCTTAATAAAATTGAAGTCGAAGATTTAAGACGTTTTGGTTTAATACCTGAGTTTCTTGGACGTTTCCCTATTGTTACTCATACTAATCCATTAAAAATAGAAGATTTAGTAAAAATATTATCAGAACCTAAAAATTCAATTATCAAACAATATCAAAAGTTATTAAGTATAGATAATGTTAAATTAACATTTACACAAGATGCATTGAAAACGATTGCTGAAATATCCATAAAAAACAAGACAGGTGCTCGTGGTTTACGTAAAATTATCGAAAACATTTTAACAGATATTATGTTTGAATATGGTGGTAGTAATAGAACTAAATCTATTGCAATTAATAACAAATATCTTACTAAGTTTTATGATTTAAATAATGAGGAAGAAAAAAAAGTGGCATAGACCATAAAGCGTAGGTTAAATGATGTGCTACTCTATCAACTTTTGGTTTACCACTTTTTAAAAATAAATATGGTATATATTCTAAAAGTTGATAATATAACAATAAAATGTTATATTATTTTAAATAAAAGAGAAAATAACTTAAATTAATGAAAAATGAAGTATTAACATTAAACAGTATTATCAATAAAGGAAAATATAAAGGTAAGACTATCTCGGAAATTATTGATATTGATAGAAAAGAGATGATAAATCTTTTTAAAAAAGGGTATTATTTTGATGATGAAGTTATGGAAAAATCACGTTTTAAACGAGTTATTCGTGATGTTAAATGTGAGAATGTTATAGCAGAACATCTTGAAAAAGATACTAAAGTTTATACAACAGACACTAAGAATATCAACGAAATATTAAAAGATATTCTAACTCTTGATAATACCTATAAAGATGCCGATGAAGAAGATTCTGATGATATAGAAGAATATAGTGAAGATAGTGAAGGATTAGATAACGAATAAATACTAAATTAATGAAAAAGATTATAGCATTTGCTGGCAGAAAGCGAAGTGGAAAAGGACTATTAAGCGATGTTATTAAAAGAGAAGATAATAATGTCGTAATTTTAACCATTGCAGATTATTTAAAATGTCTATGTTGTGATTTGTTATCAATTGATTATGATACTCTAATACAAAAAAAAGATGATGGTTCTATATTTAACATTTTGCCAAGTAAAAGATGGTATAAGGTTATTAATAAAAGAACGAATATACCAATCGAGATTATAAAAAATGAAATTGAAAACGTAACATTTACTAACATACGTCAAATGTTACAAATAATAGGTACTGATTTAATTAGAAAATATTATCCTGATTGGCATATTGATAATTTGGTAAAAGATATTAATTCGTATAGTGATGATAAAATCATAGTTGTTGATGATGTTCGTTTCAAAAACGAGAAAGATAAAATTGAATCATTAGGCGGTGAGGTCTTTTTTATTATCCGTCCAAATTATTTTGATGTATCAAATCATATTTCAGAAATTTCATTAAAATGGCAAAATTTTGATAATAATCATGTTATAATAAATGACATGCAAAAAAATATAATTGAAGAGTATTTTAGGATTTCTTATAAAATGAATTTTAAAGAGAATAAAAATATTCCTATTTTTTTGTCTGCAAATGAAATATATCAACACGTTAATAATTG
>NFZD01013582.1_pt1 | contig 15054 bp, 13 predicted proteins | sample 1095381 | NCBI WGS metagenome assembly NFZD01 (sample SAMN03609891, study PRJNA323583) | gut metagenome | isolation source: feces | host: Rattus norvegicus | place: Denmark: Riget | collected 2013 | reverse complement strand
TTCTCAATCTTAGGATTTACGATGTTGTTCACAAATCCCTCGATGTCCTCCTGCTCTACAGGTGGGGACACTTGCTTGATGTAATCTTCAAATGTCTGCCCTCCAATGGTCGAACTAATCGTGATACTACAATTCAAGTTCAGCTTGCCGTTGACGAACTCGGCGTACTCGCCCACGTCCTTGCCGTCCACGACTTTTTTCTCGCCTACAAACCACCTCGGCTTGCCGCCGTAAAGACCTATCTGCCTGCCGACATAATAGTACTCGCTGCCGCTTGCGTTCACGCTGTCAAGACCCTCGATATACCTTTCATAGCCGCCATTGATAACGTCACGTATCTTGATATACTGCCTTGTCTCGTCGGTATAGTTTCCAAAGTGGATTATGCTGTCACCCTCTGCGGGTATGCCGCTGCCGCTTACGCCCATATCGGTTGTGCCGTCGGGTAGTGTCACTGCTGTGTAACCTTTGGTTAGCGTTATACTATCAACTCCAACCGCAATAACCCTGCGCTTGTAGAATTTCAGCTGCCCATTCTCGGGTGTGAAACGCTGTGAATATGCTACATCGTCAACGTGGAAAAGGTTGCCCACGCTGCCGTCCTTTTGGTCGAAGTAGCAGACGTAGCCATTTGCTGTATCGTCCACTCTTGTGATCTCCATATTTGCGGCACTCTCGATAATCATACCGCCACGTCCCTCGACTTGATTAACTACAAGTGAGTTGGCGGACAGCTCTTCTCTTGCGTTCACCTTGTCGGCTTCAACGACCCATTTGCCGTTTGCGTCCTTGTAAAATCCCCAACCTTGACCGCCGACAAGTCCTGCACGGAAGTCGCCGCTTGTAAGAAGTGAGAAGAACTGTGTCGGCGAGAGCGAGCGGTCGCTTATTCCGTCCTTGCGCAAATACAGCTTGTCGCCCACGGCTCGCACTATCTGCTCTATGTTGCTTATCGAGCCAACTTGCTTCTGCAACGCGCTTATCTCGCCCTGCATCATAGACACGGGGTTGGCGGAAGTGACGTACTCGTTGCCAAGCACAATCTCCACATCCGGATTCAGAGCAGCATCCTCGCTGCTCGGTTCTCTGTACGTGTACGTTATTGATTGGAGGTATAGCGTCTCATACGCTCTGTCTCCAAGCGGCTGGATGAAGCGTTTGTCGGCGAGGCGTATGGCGTTGCCTGGTCGGAGTATGTCGAGAAGGCTCGCGAATCCGCCCTCCTCCATAACAATGCCACCTCCGCTTTCTTGAAGCACCTTGCCGCCGTATTCGGTAAGAATATATGTGAGTCGGCTTGCGTCGGGGATGCCCTTCCGATTCATTCGTATTCGGTCGGTGGTAACAACGAACGTGGGCTTGATTTCCTTCTTTTCTCCGAGCTGATCTTTCTTCCAGTCATCGAGACGTTTTTCCGCGTCTACAACGTAGGGCACGTGCGTCATTTCCGTGCCGATGAACACGAATGTGTCGCCCGCCTGGCCCTGCTTCCGCGTCGAGGGCACGTATAAGCCTGTGGCCTCCAATTCAGCTTCGCTTTTGGCGAGCGTCATGCGCCAGTGGCTCTGCGCTCCTCCGTATGTCTTGCTGGTATCGTATGCAGGAAATCCGACAATGGTAAACTCGTAGTCCTCGCTGATTGCAAGTGCGCCCGAGGTGAACATGACCTTTGCCGTGTTGCCTTCACGGTCGCCCAAGACAGGCTTCCACACTCTTTCTGCATATTCCTTGTCGCTCTCTGTGCTCTTCTTGCTGCTACTCCATATATTCTTGACCCAAATGTCAAAAGTGTTAGCCCATTTTTTCTCGTCAAGTGTCGCTGTTGTCAGCTTCGGCTCAGGGCACTCAACTGATACGTTGTATGTCTCATTTGCGGTGTTATATACCGTAAGGGAAAGGCGAAAATAATATGTGCCACCGGGTAATCCTGACGCTGAACGCTCAGTTCCCGTTGCTGTGTCCACCACAACCAAGGAAGCGTCCTCTATTGTTACATTGGCATCTTCGACCTCCACTTGGAATGTTTCCACTGTGGGACTCCAAGGATGTTCCACTGGCCTAACAATCCTTTTTTTATCTTTGGTCAGGATTATGTTTTTAGTCCCCTCGACAAGGTTAGCGGTCTTGCCTTGTTTTACCGTAAAGTTGCGGCTGCGAATGACAAGATTCACTCTCTCGGATTTTGCGACCTGCTCGACGGCGCTAATCTCTCTTTCCAGCGTCCTGACCTGCGCATCGCTGCCTGTGCTCTCCTGCACGTCATCGCTCTTTACCTGCTCCACATCCACGGCTAAGTCGAGTCCCGTGCCTTGCAGGGTCGGATGAATGTCATCGTTATTGTCGAGCGTGTCAGGAAGCGGACCGTATTTGTCAAGCGAAGATCCCTTTTTTACATAAGGAGAGTAGCCGGGCAATATTTCGACCTGCCTGTCGCCTGTTTCGGGGTTGACCGTGATTTCGTCCGCTACAAACTCCACGGGATGAAATTTCGTGTCTGTGAAGCCCTTGCGGTAAGCCCACGGAGCGTATGCGTTACTTTCGCCTACTGCCGTGTAGCCGGGATATTTGGATATATGCGCCGCTTTCCATCCCTGAATGTAGCTGCGGAATGTCGCGGGCATGAGGTTGGGGAAATAGATGTTGGCAAGCTCCTCCACCCAGTCGGGGTCGGGGCGGAAGTCGGGATTGTTCGGGTCGGTGTTCTTGAAGTAACGGAAAGGAATATTCTTATCGCCTCCGCGTCCTTTGAGCATGTTGCGGATCTCCTCGCTCTGCACCTGACGCTCCACTTTCAGCAAGCCGCCCTCGAAGCCGTACTCAAAGATATGGTCAACCTCCGTAGTCGGATAACCCACGCGGATAACATAACGCTCGCCCCCTTTCACGGTGTTGCTGTTCTCTGCCGTCGGCTTTATCTCCCACCTCACGCCGTATTTGTCGTGAAAAGCGTCGATAAGCACGTTCCAAATCTTGGTGTGGCTTATCGTTATGATTGTCGCCTCCGGCTTGTACTGCCAAGCCGGATTGAGGTCAATGGTTATGGTGTCGCCGTAGTAGTATTCAAGCACCTTCCCGAAAAGCGTGCAGAAGTCTCCGAGGTTAAGCTGTACGGTCGCCTCCTCGTTGTCGGGCAGATATGTTCCTGCCGCTATCTGCTGGATGGTGACAAAAGCCCACCTTTTCAGCTGGTATATCGCCCAGTGCTGAAACGTGAGGTCAATAGTGGAATTGAGGCTTGTGTTCTCCTTTGCCCCCTGCGGTATGCGAAGCGGCATGATGTATTTCTCCCCCTGAAACTCAACTTCCCAGTCAAAAGAGAAGTCTGGCACTATCTCGCCGTCTATCTTTACTTGCGTGGTGATGTTCTTCTCGCCCATGTCGTCGAGCTTCGGCGTGGCATGGGTGAGTGTGGCATATTGCTTTCCTTTAATTTCCGGGAAATTAAGTTCTTTAATATCGGCTATCATATTCTCTTGGCTCAGATGGTTAGACTCATAAGTTGAAATCACATTTTGTCGGGTCGCTCACATGGATGACAAACTCCACCTCGGCAAAGTCGAATCCGTTCTTGCTACGCTTCATCTCCTTCGGTTCGGCGATAGGCTCGGGCAGACCGACAATCTTCACCCTTTTGAAGTCGTTGTAAAAAGTCACCTCCTTGTAGGTGCGGATGTCGCTGTTGGCGTTCTGTGTGTAGAGCTTGGCGTTGAACGCGGCGATTATCGCGTTTACGTTGGCAAGATTGGTGTTCTGACCGTCAATGATAAACGTTGCCTTATAGTCGAAGGCATCCTGCACGGTTCTCGGGTCTGTGTGCTCACCTGCCTCCTCTGCGTAACTTGTCGTGTCACGCTTCTTTATAGGTGCCTCCGTATGGTGGTCGCTGTCCATATAAATCAGCTTGTGCGCCGTAAAGGTGTCCTCTGCCGCTCCCTCGCCTATCTGTATTCTTACCTTTATCATGCCTCATGTCCTTTATATATGCAGGTGTCGCATTTCATATCGTCCGCGCCATGCTCGTGTACCTGTGCGTCATAGATAAGCACAGGGCACTCCTCGGATGGGACTTTGCACTTGTACGCCTTCTTTATCGCCTCGCGCTTGCGGTCGTTCTTTCGGCATATCTCCTTATAAGCCCTCTCCCTCTCGTCAAGCGTAGCCTCGCACCGTGTGATGTGGCTGTTCTGCATGTCGATTATGCGCTGCACGTTGTCCAGTATGTCATGCTCCTTCTTCTGCTTGTTGCGGTATGCGTTGCCGAACCAGCCGAGCAAAGCCAAAACCACAGGAAGTGCTATGTCTCTTAATGCGTCAATCATTCCTCTATGCTTTTTATTGTGTGGCATTTGAAAATACATCCGTCACTCTTGCCGTGGGAGACCTTGCTGCCCTCGGCGATATACAGCGGTACGTTGATTGCAGGGTCGTTCTTCTGCTCGCACTCCACGCAGATATTACAGCCGTTGGCGAAATACAGCATCGGGATAACGGCGTTGTCATAGTCCATTGCGACCTTGATTTTGCCACAGCAGTTGTGGAAGATATACGCCTGCAACTTGTCGAACGTCTCACCGTCAAACGTCCTGTCGACGAACACCCCCTTGTCCTCGATGTCCGAGAACTCGCGGCGGAGCGTTTCAAGTGACGGGAAGCCACGCTCAATGCACCAGTCAGGACATTCAAGGTAAAAGTCTATCGCTTCATCTTTACAGGAGTCTATAATGCGTTTATATCCGTCCTTACAAATGCCTTTAGTACGAGCGTCCTGCGCCAAACATCTATTCAAATTATCCATTTTATATTTAATTAGCGTATCTCCATATAAATCCTCCAGCAGACTTGCACCGACCACGGCAACACCCAATAATATTGCCCTGTTGAGTTATATGCCGAGCGGCTACGATAGGAATACACACGACCCATATCGGAGATAGCGTACACTCCTTCAAAACCTTTGATGTCTTTCCACTTTTCGTCCATGTGTGAGATACGAGCAATCCCCTCCGCACAGATGCCAGCGGAGCGTGCCGAACACATAAGTTCTTCCGTTAGCGTGTTATCGTTATCCTGTTTCATATAATGCGTTTTGGGTACAAAGATATAAAAAAAATAATAATCACGCAAATAAAAACGTTTAAAATTTATCACTTGCCCGACAAACGCCGTCTCCAGCTCTCAGGTATGATATTGGCCACGTCAAAGAAATTGTACAGCACCGCGCGCTTGGGCTTGCTCATCACCTTGCGGCTCACGACATTCCTGACGTTGTTCTCGCTCTGACTGTAGAAGTTTGCAATGTCCTTTATCGTGGCCTCAGACACGGCTTTATCTCTTAGCAATTCAAATGCCGCTTTCATGTCCTCCGAGGTGCATTTGTCGTTGACTATCTTGTAGCGGTAGAAGTCAATCATGTCAAGAAGTATGTTTTTTATTATTTCCATAGTGCCTTGTTTTTAATATCCTTAATACTATAAACGCTATTGCAGTAGCCAGAAGGACGAGGAGCATGCCCCCGAAGTCCATCTTCGTCTGCTGCCACCATGACAGTTCGCGCTCGACGGGGTAGGGCACAGGTACGGTGTCGGCCTTGACAGATTCAAGTTGCAGCCGCAGGGTGCCGATAGTGCTGTCTCTTTGTGAGAGTTTGTCTTCAAGCTCTTTTTCTTTCTGAGACGAAACATAGACTATTCTCTCGCGGTCATGTCGCGCCGTATCGCCGTTTTCTCTGATGACAACGATTTCCTTAGTGCGGTCTATCACAGAGTCGCGCGAAGCCTCTTTATGTATTCGCGCTTCAAAGTATGAACGTAAGTGGTTATAGATGGCTGTCGTATCAGCCTCTTTATACTCCGTCCTCACCGTCTCAACGGGGACATACTTTATAGCTTTGCAGCCGCACAGGAGTAATGCTGCCAGAAATAAATACCCTTTCATAGTCCAGCGTACTCTGTCTTTGCGTCAAAACTCGGACAAGCCTTTTTGGCAAAGTCCCTGTGCCCGTAAATTCTCGCCTCGGGGTACTTCTTGCGCAGAATCTTCAATAGTGCCAAAAGAGACTTTTTCTGTTCAGGTGTTCTATTGTCAATCGGAGGAAGATAACTTTTAGATGTATCAACTCCACCGACATAACATACATTTATTGAGTTTCCGTTGTGTCCGTAACAACCATTGCTTATCTTCTCTTCGGGAACGGTGTTGACAATCTTTCCGTTCGCCTCGATGATATAATGGTAACCGGCCGTCTTCCAGCCGCATCCTCCCCTGGACTTCGGATTAGTGTGATACCTCACGATGTCAGCCGCCGTGTCGCTCTGATTCCCCGCCGTGCAATGCACGATGATTTTGTCAATTTTTCTCATGTTTCAATTGTTTAAGAATGTGTTAACTCCCGTAATGCTTCCCTTTACCTTGATGATGCGCGAGAACTGAGCCGCCATGCTCTCACAAGCCTGCGCCGAGCGGCGGCACTCCGCGACCGTATCAGCGGTGTTTCTCGCTATGGCGTTGTAATTGTCCATTGCCTGTTGCTGCCAGTCTGTCCACCCCGTGGTGGCGCTCGATGGCAAAGCCGCGCTGCCGCCTGTCTCCAAAAGAGCTCGTATGGCGGCAAGGTTTTCGTCCATGCGAGGTATCGGCGAGACGTAATACATAAGCGTGTTGCCGATCGCCGCCACATTGTTTATCTCCTCGCTCGTCGCTCCTGCAACGCTCTTGGCTATGCCGGTATATTTGCTGTCCGTGTCGCCGATAAGTTTCTTCATGTCGTAGCCTCGCGCCTCCAAGGCTTTCCAAAGCACTTCCATGCCGTTGTTGGCTTGGCTCAGAGCTGCGTCCATGCCTCCGATAAGCGAGTCAATCGCACCCTGCACGTCGTTTTTGTCGAGCATCTTCTGCATCGAGTCCCAAACGGGAGTAAGCGCATTTTCTATCACCCTCGCGGCGGCTCCCTCGACCAACATGTTCTTTATCAAGTCCTGAAAGTCACCCTTGATAGCCGCGAAAGTATCGCTCATTGAAGCCCTCGCGTCAATCCACGACTTCGCCATCTGACGCGCAACGTCCGTCTTGGTGCTACCCGTGAAGTGCGCCACCAAATCGTCCTGCAACTCCTTTATCTTGTCCGCAGTCTCGCGTGCCTGCTCCTCATACTCCTTGATTTTCTCCTTGTCTTTCTTCTTGCCCTTGCTTCGCTCTGCCTCGGCCTGTTTCAGATAGGCTTCCTGCTGCGCCTGCAAGTTCTTTATCTGCTGCTGATAGTTGTTCATATAGTCCGTGCCGAAAACCTTGTCAGCCGCATATTCAAGACGCGAGTATATGTATTGCAGCTGCTCCAGCAACTCCTGCTGACGCTTGATTTCCTTATTCGCTCGCTTGACCTTGCCTGACGAGAAGAGGTTCGCAAAGCCCTTGACCATATTTATAGGGGAAGAAATAGCGTTAGTGACAGTGCCGACAATGTCGCCTTTCTGGAAAGACTGCAAGATTTTTCCTGCGCCACCTAATATGTCGTTAAGAGCGTTGGACATGTCGTTAATATACTGTATGTCCTCCTCGTCCGCTCCGAACGCTTCCATCAATCCCGCGATGCTTTGGCCTATCTCGGCAATGCCGCCACCTATTTCAGATATTGTCTTGCCTGCGCTTACAAGGTTGTCTGTCAACGTCTTGTATGACTTCGCCTGCTGCTGAACAAGTTTGCTTGTCTCTACCGCAAGGTTGTATTCTTCTCTCGCGGCTTCAACCTTCGTGCGTGCCTTTGATATTTCATCCTTGCTGCCTGACTCTATTGCTTTCTTTTCTTCTGCAAGAGCCTCATTCAGCTTTACATAAGCCTCGGCTTCGTTGTCGCTTGCTGCCTGCATGGCTTTATTCAAGGCTTCCTGCCCTTTGAGCTGCTTGCCTTTCTCGTCTGTAAGCGTCTTTACGATTTTGAGCCTGCGCTGCTCTATTTTAAGGGTCTTTTCTGCGGCTTGGGCTTCCTTGCCGCCCTTTATCTTCGCCGCTTGGTATTTTTCTGCGGCTTGTCCTACTATGTCTTCCGCGCCTGCCACGGTGTAGCCTTTGAGCGTCTCCTTGTATGCCTTAACGCTTGCTACAAGCGTCTTGAACGGATTGCGGCTTCTCAGCTGACCGTCTATCTCATTCATGCGGCTCTGTATCTCCTTTAGCTGCGTTGGATCCAATGCAGTTCCCCAGACACCCTGCAAGGATTGCAGCTTCTGCTTCATCTTCTCCAGAGTTGAGGTGCTCGCGTTTTCCAAGTCCTCGAACATCTGCGTGTATAGCGGCGTGTCCTTGAAAGCCTCATATTCGAGTTTTGCAGCCTCACGGGCTTCGCGCTCGTTATATCCAGCTATAAGGCGCTGTTTCTCCGCCTGTGGGAGCTTTTTCCTCTCTATGTCGCGTATCTGCTCCGCAGTTGTACGTGCCAGCTCAATCCTCTTGTCGGCATACGTCTTTGCCACCTCCAAGTCTTTCAGATAGCCCTCGTAGGTCTTTGCCATATCCTTCTGACCGTCCTGCGCTATCTTGATAAGCTCCTTATAATTGTCTCCGAGTATCTTCTTGTTCTCTGTTGCGAACTTCTCCAGCGCAGTGTAGTCAATCACTCCCTCCGAGGTTATTATGCTCACGGGAACATCCAAGTCAACAGCACCGAAAAGCTGGCTTATGTACTCCGCCATCTGTCCCTGCACGTCCGTGCCTGCGTCCCCGTAGATGCTCATGGTGACGCTCGCCGCCAAGTCTATGTCTCCCGTAGCCCCAAGTATCTTGTCGTAGAACTCCTGTGCCGTCTTTGTGCGTGATACTTGGTCAGCAAGGCGTTTCAACTCTTCTTCTATCTGTTTCTGCTTATCATCTATGTTGAACTTGTCAATGTCTACCTGCAAAGACAAAACCGCTTTCTGTGACTTCGGCAGCTTCGCCATAGCCGTCTTTATCGCTTCGAGGTACTTTGTCAGAGAGGCGGTATCGGTGGGAATACCAAATTTTGGCAATTCAAAATTATATTGCTTTGCCAATGCCTGCATGTTCGTGAACGTATCGGCATATATCTTCTGTGTGTCGGCTAACGCTTTTGTCGCGCCCTCTTTCTTCGCCAAGTCTTCATACTCCTTGTTCACCTGCTTTAGCGTGCTGACCATCTCCTGCAATATGCCGAGACGGGGGCCGGACTTTGTGCCGCCAGATTCCTTCTTGTCCTCCTCTTTTACATAACTTTGCTCAAATCTGATGAGTTGTATAAGACCCTGTACTATATTATTATACTCTTTTATCTTTTCGCCGTACATATTTTGAGCCATAAAACCCAAAAATCCGCCCTTGGCAATAGCGGCGTTCATCCTGTATATCTCTGTCTCGTATTTTGTCACGTTCTCTTGCAGGGACTTGATATGGTCTGACAATGCTCCCTGCCCGTTCCAAAGATAGTTGCGCATCTTGTCTCCTGCCGCACCCATGCTGTTTGCTATCTCCATGAACTTTGAGCGTATCTGCTTTTCTACCGAGTCAGTAGGCACAAAGCCGTCATATATATTCTTTATCTCCCCCGTGAGGTTTATGAGCGGTACTTTGAACAGAGAGTCTATTCCACTCAGCACCTCGCCGAATGCCTCAAAGTCAAAGTTCTTTATTCCTTGTGCGTCAACTGTAATGTATTTGCCCAAATCAATCTTCACGCCCGAATAGTCAAGAGCGTTTTGCAATGCTTCGAGGTATGCGTCTATCTGCATCTTGGCGGTCTCAACATCACGGGCAAGAGTATTTTCTTTTGTGGCAAAAGTGTATTTCTCTATACTCTTCTTAGCTTTATCATAATACTTGGTCAATGCGCCTAATGCAGGAACAGCATCATCAATCTGCTTCTTGAACTCATTTTCTGCTTTCATCTGGTCTTGAAGGGCTTTGGTCAGTCCATTGGCGGCTTCAGCGTGCTCTGTATAAGAACCAGCGGAGCCTGCAGCTATCTGAGAATATTCAAGATGAGCCTTCGATATAAGACCGAGTTTGCTTGCTATTTCAGTATAATTATCGGCAAGGTTGTCAAATCCCTCGTATTGGAAAGCAATCTGTAATGCCTTCTGTGCGGATTTCCCTTCCAACACAAGTTTTTTGAACAATGAGATAATGCGGTCTATCTGATTTTCGTCAAGGGCAAAAGCTGCTCCCCCCTTAGACTCAAAACGAGCGTATTTAAGTTTTTCCCTCAGTTTCTTCTCTGCATCAATGACTTTCTTTCCGTATTCCTCAGATATTTCACTTAGGCCTTTTTGCAACTGCTGTTCGCGAATATACTCCCTTATGGCAATAGTCAAGTTGCTGTACTCGCCTTTCATCTCACGCAACTTCGCTATTGTCAGCTCCTGTTCGGGTATGATGCTCCTGTAAGTCCTTTGCAGTTCAGACAAAGCGTCTCTCTGTTCCTTTGAGCCGTCTGCGGCTTTTACTGCCCTGTTTGCGAGAGATTCGAAGTTCGTAACCATACGGCTTATGCTTGTGCCTGTCTCGGAGGCTATTCCGTCAAGTTCCTTTTTTAGCCGGCCAGCTTTTTCCGCCGCGTTTATGAGGTATGATATAAGCAAACTCAAACCTGCGACAATGGCCATAGGTCCCCATGAAACAAGAGCGACTTTCAGCCTGTTTGCCGCTACGGTAAACAGGTTTGTTGACAATGCCGCCTTTCTGTTCCACACTGCAACCATGCGTAACATTTTTGTGTGAGCCGCCATGATGGGATTGTTTGCTGCAACTGCCGCTCTATGGGAGATTGAGGCACTTGTCATGCTTCGCGTTGCCGCTGCTGCCGCTATCGTGTTCACCTGCATGGCCTTCATTATCGTGGCTGATGTCTTGAACACGACAAAACCTGCGGCAAGCAGCTGTAGTTCATTTGCCACTCCCCTCCAATTCTTCATCAAGTTGGTAAGCAACTCTATCAGCATCTTCATGCCCTTATTGACGCTCTCCGTGTTGCCTATCTCGTCATACATCACGGAAGCGGCATCGCCAAGTTTTGCCCACAGGCCGAATAAGGTGTTTCCCTGCTTTTCCTGCATGTTGTAGAACATGCCGCCTGCGCTTGTCATGTCATCGAATACTTCCTTGACAAGTTCAAAGGAAATGCCACGCTTGCTTACCATATCCATAACTTGCGCCGCTGTCACCAACTCACCATTCATCTTCGACAATTTGGACGCAAGTTCCTCAACGATAGGCACTCCCATTTCAGTGAACTGGCGGATTTCGCTCGCCCTGAGGTAACCAGTGGCGCGGGTCTGGCCAAAAGCCAAAACCACCCTGTCCATACTCACTCCCAAGCCGACCGATACGTCCGTTAATTTTTTCGTCCAATCAAAAAGTTCTTTCGTGTCAGTCTTGATGCCATCCCAACCAACCTTGTACGCCGCCAACTGCTTCGTGTACTTCGTCAAGTCCATAATGGACACAGGCGACTTCAACGCGAAAGACTTGATTTCTGAAAACAAGGCGTTCGCCCTCTGCTGGTCTTGGATAATCGCTCCGAGAGACACACGCTGCAACTCAAACTGCGCCGTGACCTCACGTATGCTTGTGAAGAATTGAGCTGTGTAAGAGAATGAGGCATACACTGCAAGACGTTTCAACAGTCGCGATACATACCCGTCCTGATGCTTGAACTCGTTGGTTACTTGCTTCACCGCCGCAGACTGACGCGCCGCACCGCTCTGTGTCTGCCCCGTCAAATCCGCAACTTTTGCTTTCGCCTTGTCAAGTTGTTCCGTCAGCTTTCGTATTTTCTCCGCAACTCTTTCGAAAGACCTGCTCCCGATTTCCTTGCTGTTAAGTATCTGCTGATATGCTTTGATTTTTGCAGACAGATTGGCTATACTATTCTCTTGCGCTCCGAGCGTCTTGCGCAGTTTGGCATAGCCGTCATTTCGCTTTTGATTGGCCTTTGCTTCTTCATCGGCAACGCGCTTGATTTTCCCTGCAATCTGCGAAAGCGTCTGTCCGTAGGTGCTTGACGCGGTTGCAAGTTCATTGAACTGGCGAACCATCTCCTGCGCTTTGGGGGTAAGACGGTCGTTTATATCGAACTTTTGATTGTTCGGTAATGCTTTCCACGCGGCTTCAAGGCTGCGCATAGCTTCGGTGATGCGGTTGATATTTGCCGAATTATCTGTTTGCAAAGAGCCGTCGAGGGCCGCTTTGAGATTTTTAGCATCATCTGTAATGTGCTGTATGCTGCCTCGCAATGCCGCTTCAAATGTCGTGAACTTTGAAGCATCGAGGCTCATCGGGATTGTCAAAGGCTTCCCGTCTACCGTCTTCTGCAAACGTCGCAAAGCACTATCCATCTGCGCTTGCGCATCCTTTACTCCTCTTTCCAAGTCAAATCCTATTGGAAAAATCAAGTTGTCTGCCATCGTCTTTGCCTTTCTTTATTGTCGTTGTTGTTGTTTCAATCCTTTCTCTCCATCACCTCGGCTTGCAGTTCCTCAGGCGTGAGGGGTCTCTTCTTCGGCTTCACTCCGAGTATGGCGTGCAGTTTTTCCTGGCTCCATATCTCTCTGTCCTCTGCCGTAAGCACGGGCTTCTCTTTCACAGCCTCATAGTCATAGTCGTAATAGCCCTTGTCCATAAGCATCATCAGCACATAGTCCGCGCTGTCGAGATGCCAATAGCGAAGCCACGACCAAAAGCCGTAGTTGCCGTATATTGCTTTTATTTTCTCGTTGTCCGTGGAGCTTTGGAAGGCGCTTCCGACTTGCTGCCCTCCTTTTTCGGCAAAGCGTCCTTCTTTACCATACTCTCCGCGCTCTCCCCACGTTTTGTCCTTTGCTCTATGGCTTCGCCAACTTGATTCGTAGAGAGTACGAGTGCTTGCTTTGAGCTTCCCAAGTTGGCTAAATAAAAAACCTTGTTCTCGCCGATGGCTTCGGTTGCGTTGATAGTTGCGGACACTTTTTCCGAGGAGTGGTATATCTTGCGCCACATATAAGCGTATGCAAAGGGTAGCCAACGCAGCTTGTAACCCAATACCTTATGCGCCGCTTTCTTAGCGTATGCCTTGCGGATCTTGGCATTGAGACGCTTGGCTGTCTTTGCGTCCTGCGCCTCTTTGAGCTGTCGCTGCCAGTACATGACATCGAAGTCCATGTCAGCCATTTTCTGATTCTGCGCTTGGCTCGTAGGGCGTATATGCCATGTTTTGCCGTCTATCGTGACGAGTATGTTCCTGCCCCGGCGCACAAACTGCGCCTCGGTCAGCAACCGCTCAATCGCCTCCTCGTCCATCGAGAATTTGATTTCCTCTTTTTCTTCTGCCATAGTGGTATGTTGAAAGGGGCGGCGGCATTGAAGCTACCGCCCCTCGTTGTTAGGGTTGTCTGTTGTTTAGGGTTCTGTAGCCGCAACCTCAAACGGATTCTCGGCAAGCGGAATGAACATTGTGGTGTCGAGATTCGTGGTCTCGCAGCTGTCGGCTACAACCTTGATGTTGTACTCGCGTGTGTCCTCATCGTCTGTCGCACGCGAGAAACTGATGGTCGCACGCGGGTTCAATTCAATCTCGTTGAGTTCAAGGTTGAGTACGCCGATGGCACACTTGAAGTCGCCGTCGCCGGGATTGATGCCCAGGATTTTCGCGTCTTTTGCAACTTTCAGACCGCCTACTGTTACGTCGGCTGTCTCCGCAAGTGTGTGTACGCGACCGCCCGCTACCACTACCGTTTCAGCCGAGTGGGGCACACGGCAGCTCCATGCGTGCGTTCCCGCCGATGAAATGAACGAGCGAATAACTTCGCCACGTGTCGATTTTACGGTGGTGATTTCGGAATCGTCGCCGTCCCATGAGCCGGACCCCTCTATGACCTTGCCGCAGTCCTGACCACCGCTCTCGAAGATTTCCTTGTAGGTGGTGGTGCTTGTAACCATGTCGGGCGTGAAATTCTTGAAGATTATCACACGACCGTAACCGCCGAAAATGCGGCTTTCAATGTCGATTTTTGATAATGTGTTAGGCATAATTATGCTGTTTTGATGTTAATAATTCTGTTTATCGGCTCTCGCGCCACTTTACGTTTAGTATCGTGGTGGAGTAGCCGGTAGTGAGATTTGTCGTTGTCGGGGTAATCACGTTGGTGGGGTCGAAGCTGAACACGAATCCCTGCGAGACCTTGCGGTGTACGAGCGGAGCGACCTGCGAGACAATCTGCTTCACGAGCTTCTTCTTCGCCCTGCCGTCGGTCTGAGCCTTGCACCATATCGTCAGCAAGAGATTGCCTCTGAACAGTGCCGGGTCTTCCGTGAGCGACTGCGCCCCGCCGTTCCACTCCACGTCGATGAACTCGTCCGCGAGATTCTTGTTGGGGCGTTCCTCGTCGGCGTAGGCGCGTATCGTATGGCTCTGCGTCGCCGAGGTCTGTACGCTCACCTTGCCGTCAAGCAAAGCGGCGAGTGTCACGTCAGGATTGAGATCTGCGATTGTACTCATAGCATCGTGGGCGTTGCGGTTACTTCTACATTCGGAATTGCTCTCAGACCCGCGAGAATGTCATTGACTGCCGTTCCGCGTATGGTCTTGAAAAAGTCCTGCCCGCGTCCTTTAGGCGAGCCGTGCGCGTCTATGTGATAGGCGTAAGGTACTGCGGAGAATACCACAAACCACACCCCTTTGGCAAAGCGTGTGCTTGCCTCGGAAATGGCTTGCTGGAGAAAGGCCGAGCCGTCAATGCCGTAGTGATTCACTCCGTCAAAGCCGCTCTTGCCCTGCTTCTGCGCCCGTTTTGTGGGGATAAATGCCGAGATTGCTCCGTCGGCATATACCGCGCACCCCGTCGCGTCGTGAAGGTTGGCAGTGTATTCGGGTATCAGTCCGCTGTCAATCAGTTGCACCACCTCCTGCGCTTTCTGTCTGAGTATAGACACAAGCTGCGGTTGCGCAACGTTCTTGACAAATATCTTCATGCCCTCTTTAAGGACATTCAGATTTTGGCTCTGATAGCCTCTTACGCTTGGATTTGCCATACCTTACTTCTCCACGCTTTGCTTAATCTCAATCTCCGTCACATA
>NFZD01002030.1_pt1 | contig 15123 bp, 32 predicted proteins | sample 1095381 | NCBI WGS metagenome assembly NFZD01 (sample SAMN03609891, study PRJNA323583) | gut metagenome | isolation source: feces | host: Rattus norvegicus | place: Denmark: Riget | collected 2013 | reverse complement strand
AGAAACACTTGAAAATGGTGTTAAGTATTTAAAATTAGTAGAGCAAAAAATGACTTCTGCAAATAGAGAAAAGAATATTAAGTTACTTAACAAGATACATCAGGAATTATCTATAATAAAAGAGAATATTAAGAAACATGAAAAAGAGTTCAAATTTTATGTTAAGTATTTTGGATACACTGAACAGGATTTAAAAGATTTAAATATTCACCCTGCAACAGATGAGGAAATAGAGAGAGATTATCAGAGAGATTTAAAAGAAATGGGTTATGATAAAGAGCAGGGTAAAGGTAAATATACAAAAGAACAGCATGACGCACTTGTTCAGAAAGTACAAGAGTTTAACTTGTTAAATGATTTGCCTGTAGTAAGTTTTTAAGGCTTGATATTGTAATATTAAAGTAAAGCAACATGTTATTTTAACATGTTGCTTTTTGCTAGTTCACTTTTTAAATTAAGTTGTCAGATACTATTATATCACAATGTTTTTATTTGTCAATACCTTTATTACTTATTTGTTAAGAAAGATTAAATATTAAGATTTGTAACAATAATTAAATATAATAGTTGACATTTTATTTATTATATGTTATACTATAAATATAAAGCAAAGTTAATAAAGAGGTAAATAACTTATGGAACAATATGTTTTACGAAAATATACAAAGTTAAATGAATGTATCGGCGAAAAACAGAGTGATAATGCTGAAAATATGTTTAAGTTATTTAAATCAGAAACTACTAAACTTAAACATGGTAATCTTGCAAAAGATATTATTAGAGTAGAATTACATCGTATAAAAGATGAATACGACCATACATTAAAAGTATCCCATAAGCCAAAAACTGTTGAACAAATAATGGAAATCGGATATGACCTTAGTACTATTTCTGTAGGCGAAGATAATTTTTATGTTCAATCTATGGATATAAATGACGATAATGAACTTTCATTATTTGTGGCACAAATAGACGGCGAAGATGTATATACTACGCTCTTTACTCTTGAGGAACTGGCAAATCGAACTGATGTTGCTTTTTATCAATTAAGAGAGGTTTAACTATGTCAAGAAATGATAAAATAATAAAAATAAAACTTTCATACCCTAACGAGTATGAGGAAAACATTAAAAAGTATATTTCAGAAGTGGAACTATCAAAAGCAGACCTCTGTTATATGCTAAGAAAAACAATGAACCTTAATGAAAATTTTGAAATTTCAGAGATTTCAATTATAGTTGACAAAAATTAGTTTTTATGTTATAATAAACATGTAAAGCAAAGACAAATGAAAGAGGTAACTATGACACAATTTGAATTACGAATTTATGGTTTAGCAACATCTAATTCTCAATTATCTGATGAACAGTTTATTGAGAAAGCTGAAAATTGCGGTGAAGTATTTTCTTTGCAACGATTTTTACAGGCAGATAATATTAACACAAAAACAAAAGTATATAAAGCATTTTTTATAGCAGTCAGTGATGTAACTATCCCGCCTATCCCTGCGGATAAATACTTTACAACAGTATATCCTGATAAAATTACTTTTGTGGAAGAAAAAGAAGAAACACTTTGGAAAGATAAAGAAGTACTAGAAATTAAAGGTGAGGGAATAGTACAAGTAGAAAATTTAAGAAATGTTACAATACACCTTTCACTTGAAACTATCCGTGCTTTAAATGGTGAAGACACAGAATTGGGTGAAGCAGATAGTTATGTTCTGTACAGTTCTATTCCTGCGGATATTTATGCACAAAATGAAGATGATAAGGAAACTTTAACATCAGTAAATAAGTTGTTTGAAGAAAAGAAAATTGATATGTGTATTTGTGATTATTGTTTATAGTTGACAAATGAATACAAATATGTTATAATAAAGGTATAAAGCAAATAGTATAAGTAATAGTAAAAAGAAAGAGGTAAAACTATGGGTCAGTATTATACACCGATTATTGGAAACGACAATGTAAAATCACCAATTAAAAGAGAAATAGACAAGAATTATGTACTTGCAAAACTTATGGAGCATTCATGGTGGTTTAATGATTTTGTTAATGCGGTTTCAGAAATGCTATATAAAAATCCGCAAAGATTGGCATGGGTTGGTGATTACGCAGATGATTATGCTACAGGGAGTACCGCACCTGACGGGCAATTATCTTTAGCGAGTAAAACTTCTACAGCACAAATTGCATTAAGATTTGAAGAAGTTTACGGTAAAGATGTTTCTGAACTTACAGGGTTGAAAACAACAGCATTTAACCTTAACGACAAGTACTTTGTTAATCATGATACAAAGGAATATCTTGATTGTAACAAGTATTATAAGAGATGTCTTGCAGAAGATGAGTGCTGTATTCATCCAGTATCATTATTAACAGCAGTTGGTAATGGTTACGGTGGGGGCGACTTCTCATATCCTAAAGAAGAAAGTCAACTTGCAGATGTTGGGAAGTGGACTTGGAACTTACTTTCCATTGAAGATGAAGTACCTACAGGGTATCATGAAGTTGAGTATTCTTTTATAGAAGAAAGATAAAGTTATGTGGTTAGAGAATGGTTGAAATACCTACAGGGAGTTACACGAAAAACAAACTCAACACTCTTGGCAGGAGCGAGAGAGTATAAAGATGCGTAGCAAATGTGCAGTTTTGGGAATTTCTTACACTATAATGACAGAAATTCCCATTTTTATTAAGAAATATTAAGTAATTATAACACATGTAGTTGACAAATTCAATTACATGTGTTATACTATAAGTATAAAGCAAAGTTAATTGAAATAAAAAAGAAAGAGGTAACAACTATGGGTTTAGACTTAACAATTAGAGAACAAAGAGATGTTAAAACAGAAAACGGTAAAACATCTTGGACAACGGTACAACTTGCTAATTTTCGTGGTTGTTGGCATATTTATGAAGAATTTGCAAGTCGTTTAGACATGGGATTTGCTAACTGTGGAACTTTCAGTTTTGACGAGGGAACTTTCCATGCTATCCTTGATACTTTAAAAGAAGACTTAAAGGATACTGTTAGTCAAGATGTAGTTAATGAAGACTTAAAAGAAGAATATGAATATGAAATTCAGAAATTAGAAGAATTCATTAAAGAAAATAACTTGGTTAAACAAGAACCTAGTGAAGAAGATAAAAAGTATGGAACAACTGAAAACTATGGTAGAACTTTTGAAGTTCACGCATGGTGGTAGTTGACAAATAATTAAAAGTATGTTATAATAAAGGTATAAAGCAAAACAAGTTAAAAAGAAAGAGGTAATAAAAATGCTTGAAAGACTAAATACAGTACAAGAACTAATAAATGAATTAACTGAAATAGAAGATAAAACTAAACCTGTTTTTATCTATGATAGTAGTAATAGTGAAATATATCCTGTTCATTCAGTAGATAATACTATTTCTGATAGAGTTGATATAAATATTGATAATCCAATAAAAACCGCAGGTGGAAGAAAAGTAAACAGAATGATTTTTCTTGAACGAGAAGAAATTGATGAAGATACTTTTGATTTTCTTAACAGGAATAATGTTTTGGAAAGACTTGATTATGGCAACACAGAACTATCTTCTGACATGTTTAAAAATCTTGTTGAAAATTTTAATGATTTTGACAGGGAACTTGAAAATGGTGAAGAAATCACACTAAAGCAACTTCGAGAAGGCTTAGGAATTGATGTTGCTGACAGTTTAATTCGTGGTGAATTAGACTTTGTACAAATAATTTATGACTAATGAGGTAACCATGACAGAACAAATCAATGAAATGCTTTTATCCTGTATTAAAGGATTAAAATACAATAGCAAGACTGATGAATATACATTTAATCACAATAAGTATAAATTAAGAGAAACTAAAGAGAGTGATAAAAACAATTCTTATTGTTATTTTGTAAATATTGCAGACCCCACTCTTATTAAGTCAGTACAACTGCGTAAAGGTGTTCCTTTTTATGACGGATTTAATAATGTAGAAGTTTCAAAAGAACTTTATGAAAAGTACAGACTTAAAAAGTATCATCAAGAATACTACAAGAAAGTAACTTATGGTAAAAGACAACTTAATAAAAAAGAAAAACCACCTAAAACCACTATTAAGGAAAAAGTTAAACCTAAGAAATCAGTAGTTATGCGTGAGCCTGTTAAGTGTTTATACTGTGGTACAGAATTTATTCCTGTTGCAAAAAATCAAAAGTTTCATTCAGATAAATGCAGAAAAAAATACTGGTCAGAAAAACAAGCAGAAATCAAAAGGCAAGAAAAACTTACAAAGAAAATATGTCCTTTCTGTGGTGCAGTATTTGACGGAATGCCACGAGATAAATATTGTTCCCCTGAATGCTATAAGAAAGCACAGAAAGGGGTACGAGATGAGCGACATCAAAGTGAATGGTATATAAATAAAGTAGAAAATTAAGAAATATTAAGTAATTATAACACATGTAGTTGACAAATTCAATTACATGTGTTATACTATAAGTATAAAGCAAAGTTAATTGAAATAAAAAAGAAAGAGGTAACAACTATGGAATTAAAATTAAAACAAGACCATGCACAAGTTGAAACAAAACTCGGTGTTATTGATATTTGGCAAATTGAGGGTGGTGAACTTTTTACAGTTGAAATCTTTCCACCTAATCAATCTGATGAAAGTTTTCAAAAAGGTGAATTTACAAATGTGTGGAATGCTCTTGAAATTGCAGTAAATATGGACTTTGCAAGATTAAGGGATGTACCACAAAATTGGGATTGGCAACAAACTCATTATATTGAACAAGAAGCTGTAACAGCTCTATTTGAATTGCTTTCTACTATACAAAATTTAGAAGACCTTAAAGAAGTAAAAATAAATGAGGGAAATAACTTATTCATTCCTGTATATAGTTCTGTTGAAGTAATTCGTAATAAGTATAATGATAATTTTTGTTCTTTCTGTGGCTGTAAATTAGATGAAAATAATTCTAAAGAATATTTATCAAATCTTTACTGCTGTGAAAAGTGTTTTAAAGAATTTCAAAATAAACTTATTCTATCTGATATACAATATGAAAAGAACTATACTATAGGTAAAGAGTACTTGGAGCATGTTGCAGAAGAAAATAACTGGGAATATATCGAAATAGTAGAAGATACAAAAGAGTATAAATATGGGTTATTGTTAATTGCATACGAAGATGATGAGCATGAGGAAGAAATAAACCATATTTGTATAGATTTGGCTAACTTAGATATGTTTGTTCCTGTTTGTTCTCAATGTGGTGCATTTATTACAGATGAAACATGGCAAAATGAATATGAAGAAACTATCTGTGAAGAATGTTTAATACAAAACATGGCTAAAGCTAAAAATTTAATACAAGAATAGTTGACAAATACATAAAAGTATGTTATAATAAAGGTATAAAGCAAAGTACAAAAGAGGTAAATAACTATGAATAAAAAATGGGATAAAAAAGTTAATAATCTTAATTATTTAGTAGTTGCAGATTTTGGTGATAACATAGGTACATGTACTATTCAGGCTTATGATACATTAGAAAAAGCACAGCATTATATAAATAAAACTGTTTTAGCAGGTAAAGAAGATTTTGTTAATCCTTTAGGTATTGATGTACAACTAGCAGAAAAAGTTTATATAACTTTAGAAGATGATAATGAAAATGAACAGATTATTGAAGTATATGAAAATAATGCTATTTCAGATAAACTTCAAGAGATATATGACTTAATCAGTAAAGACGGAAACCATTATTTTAATTACGGCTTTAAATATGTGCAGGGTGTATCTGTTATGTGTTTAATGAAAGTTGTTCATATAGTAACACCACTAGAAAAAGTAGGTTCTTTGATGAAAGTTAAAGTAAAATTAAGAGATGTCAATAGTGGAGCAGATGATAAAATTTCTACATTATCTGAAATCTATGTAAATGCACGTTCTTATTTTAGAGAAATCGAATTACAATAGTTGACAAAATAACATTTATATGCTATAATAAAAGTATAAAGCAAAGAATAAAGAGGTAATAACTATGGAAAAATTTACAATAACAGACAGATTTGAATATGGTAAAGGAACACCTGTAAAAGTCGGTGATACTCTTAAAATTATTTCAATGAAAGAATTTCAAGAACTGGATGTAAAATTTTCAGATGAACAATTACAGAAACAATTAGCTGATAGTTATGTTAAAGTAGTAAAAATTATAAAAGATGATACTGACTTTTACATATACGAAGTAGAAAATATGCAGGGTGAAAAAGTACCTATGCAATTTTATGATAGTGATATTAAGTATGTTTTAAGAGGTAATTAACAATGATATTAGAATTAAAAGAGGGTCAAATTGGAGCAGAATTTGTAAAGCATAATGAAGTCTTAGGTGAAATTGTATTTAATACATCTAAGGAATACCACGAGTTTAAAGAACAATTTCCAGAACACATGGATGGTGCTGATTTTGAAGACTTAACCTATCCATATATTGAAAATAATAATGGCAATCAGTATGTAAATCAAATAAGAATATATAGAAAAACCAATGGTGTAATTGAACGCATAAGAACTATATGCCACCCTCTTGATGATACTGACTTATCAAGTATTACACAAGAACTGTTCTTGTACATTGTGTTTTATAGCGGAAAAAGAAGTATAGTACATGAAGTAACATTAGTTGAATATCGTGAAGATGAAGATACTACATACTTTTGGATTGATGATAATGATGTACTATCCGAAGAAAGTATCTTAGGAAGAACAGATGTATGCTGTTGCACTCTCGTAGATATATAAACTTAAATTATCTGTTGGGAATGCAGAGGGAGTAAAAAATGGCAGACAACAGAGAAGAATTTTTAAAAGAATTATATGCAGGTATAAATGTTATACTAAGTAAAGATTTTACACAAGTACCTTTTCGTGAATTTAAAACAAGAATGCAAAAGGCTACTACAGAAAGTTTAAGGCAACAAGTGCTACTATTAAGAAAATTGATTAAAGAAAAATAAATATAATTCCATATCGTTATTTTACTCTAACTAAATTAGTTAGAGTTTTTCTTTTTAGTTGACAAGTAATTGACGTTATGCTATAATTTATGTATAAAGTGAGTAAGAGAAACGAGCATGGCTAAAAGTAAAACAAAAACATATACTAAGTATGATAGAGGACATAGATTTGACAGAGGTGCTACAGAAGCCTATGCAAGAGGTGAAAGACCTCATAGTCATTGGACTAAAAAGATTATAGTTGAAGAATTATCTTTAGTGATTGATAATTCTGATTATACTTTAGCAAAGATTTATAATAAGTATAAAACTAACAAAACAGAGGTAAAGCAAGAACTTTCTAAACTTCCTCGACCACTTCTTATGAAAAATGTTTTAAAAAGAACAGGTACACATAAAACAGGTAATTATTATCAAAATACTTCTTTCTACAGAGTACTACGAAATAGTGAATTACCTGATTTTATAGAAAGATTTATAGTAAAACCAAAAGAAGTTATTCAGTTAAAATTAAATATCCCTGTGTTATAAATATAACACAATCTCCTCCCAATTATTTGTCAATTACAATCTTGTAGTTGACATTTTTCTTAAATTCATGTATAATTTTTGTAGACAGTATATAGGTAGGTAAAGATGAATACTAAAAAGAAAAGTATAAAATTAGAATTACAAGCATTACGATATGCACAAAAAACACAAAGTGATGTATTTACACATATATTTAGCGGTGCGGGGTATTTGCACTTTAAATCAGACAATTTAGCAAAGCCTGTTTTAGTTATTAACTTAGGTAAAGCAGGGGAACTTATTTATAATACAGTTAAAGCTAATCCTGTAGAGTTTTATTATAAATCCTATGCAAATAAATTTGGAAAAGGTGTAGTGCCAAAAGAATTGATATATTCTGCTTATTATCAGTGTAAACTAGATGAGAATGGTAGGTTAGTTTTATCACTAGATTTTTCACAAGATAGCTTGTTAAGAAAATATCAAGGTAAACCAGAAGTTAGGGTAATAGATGACTTTATTTTTAATGATGAAAAAATGTCTACACTGCAAGCGTCTTTCTTCCATTTGTTTAACACAAGGCTAAAGGATGAGAAATGGAGTGCATTTGTCGTATCATTGCAATACTGGAAAGATGATAAAAGAATTACTTTTGAAGAGTTTAATGAAGTGCTGAAAAAGATAGAAGTGTTAAAATAGGCTGATATATAATTCAATGTGAACGTTAATTCATGCTCCAAAATTTTGGAGCATTTTCTTTATAAAACAGTTGACAAATAAATAAAAGTATGTTATAATAAATATATAAGCAAAGTTAATTAAAAATAAATAGAAAGAGGTAAAATTATGTTAATGGATTTTGAGTTGCATTCAGTAGTTAATGCTAAAATAGCTCAACTTGTAAGTACAAGTTTGGAAAATGGAGTTGAACTAGACCTTGTTGTAACACAAACTGATAAATACCATGATACTGAATATGAAACTGTTGTTATTGGTTTAGGTTCATCAAAAGGGATGAAGTCTAAAGAGTATTTCTTTAATGCAATACAAAATGAACAAGATAATTTATTTAAAGTAGCAGATAAATACTATGACGAGCCTGTTAATTACTATGAAAGGATAGGTAGCAGTGTTGGCGGTGGCTATATTAGTTACAGATTAGAAGTACAAACATTTTCAAGAATTATTAAAGTTTTTGAAGTAAACTATATGTACTCAAAAGAACAATATGAAATTAATGCACCAGTATATACTTTAATAGATACGATAGCATTAGGTGATAGCAAATTTTCAAAGAAAGTTTTGGTGAAGTAATGGCACAGAAAAAAGAAAAATACAGAGTAATTATGAGGTTTGGTGAAATTTCTGAACGTGAGGGGGTTATTAAAGAATTTCCTCAGTGTCCTGGTGAGCAATTCGCTTTTGAAAAAGTTTTATCTTTTGGGGTTACTGTAACTCATGTTCGTTCAGGACTACGTGCTTGCACAGGAAAAACAATGAAATTGGCAAAAGCTGAATTGTTAAAAATATTGAGTAATGCTAAGATGATTGAACATATTAAAACTGTGGAAGATTTAGATACACGTTGTCAAAAAGAAAAATCAAAGTTAGATAAATTACATCAACTTAAAAATGAGTTTACTCAAATTACAAATATCTCTGTACCTTTAGACCCTTTTGTTGGTAGTATTGATATAATAAAGTTAGATGAGAAAATTAACCCGCCAGACGGAACATCATTATCTGATTTTATTCTGAAAAAATGGGGTAAAAGAGCAAATGATATTATTGATGAAATGATTGAAATACAAGTATAAAGGAAATAAAAGATGTTGATAACAGTAGCTAAAAGACAAAATGGGTTAATTAGAGCGAATGATAAAGTATATAGTATTGAAGAAATTCATCAGTTATTTCGACAATGGAAGAAAGAATATTGGGGTATTCTTCAAACACAACCAAGAAAATTGCAACGGGTACAAGTTGTATTTGATGGTGTTCCTATTAAAGTTTATTCACAGAGATATGAACTTTTTCTACAGAATACAAAGTGTGCAGTTTGTGGACTTGAAGCTAACTGTTACTTGTTAGAACGAGCAGAAAAGTTTACGAGGTATCATTTTAATCTGTATTACCAAGATGAAAAAGGTAACTTCACTCTTTTTACAAAAGACCATATATTACCAAAAAGTAAAGGTGGTAAAAATTGGTTAAGTAATTATCAGACAATGTGTTACCCTTGTAGTTTTGAAAAAGGAAATACTGTAAATTAACTTGACAAATATTATTACTTATGTTATAATGTAGGTAAAGGTAATTTTGGAGAGTTTCTAATGGTAACTAATAAAACACTTATAAAAGAAGAAAATGGTGTTTCTATGTATAAACAAGGTAACAAGTATTCTATGTACATTGAAGATATAAAAGTTATTGAAATTGATGAACAATTTAAAGGGATGTTAGACAAGAGTTATGATAATCTTGTTAAAATCCGAAAACAGAATTCTAACACATAGTTAGGATACTCTTTCTGACAGCGAAAGCTGTTTGAAAACTTTGCTTTATCTCCCAGTTAATAACTGGGAGTTTTCTTTAGTAAGAGGTATATGATGTCAGTTTTACGATATATAAAAAATATTCAACAACAAGACTTAGCCCCTGCAATGAGGATAGTGGTTATAGAAATTATGTATAGGCATCTACAACATAATATTTATAACTTTGTGTTTTGTTCTATTGCTCCTATTAAAAATCCAAAACGTGGCGGTTGGTATGTAGTTCACCCTAGATTATTTTCTGTTCGTTTTGTGTAGTTGACAAATAGTTGACTATGTGCTATACTAGATATGTAAGCAAATAATAAGTGAGTAACAAAATGACATTATTAGGTGTAAAAAAGTTTTTAGAAAATAACACATACACTAATGTGGACGAATTTGAGTATTTAGACTGTTTTATAGATAGTAAATTGCAATATATAGCAGTTCTTACAGTACTTACTAATAATGCGTCAAAGTTGTGCTTGTTTACAGAAAAGTCAAGGCGGAGTATGTTTAAGTAATGGGTATTTATTGTAACAAACGAGTTAAAAACTTTTCTAATACTTTGACAATATATCTTGGATATTGTTTAGTACGAATGTCTATACTTTGTGAAGATAAAAAGCAATTTTTTCAAACATTAAAAGACGACTATTCTGACCCAAATATACTTACTTACGATTATTATTCAAGAATACGAGTATTCAAATGATAACAATAAACATAAATGTACATCCAGAGGCTACCAGAAGCCCCATAAACAAATTTTACCCGTACTGGATATATGTAACTAACCCTAACTATGAAAATGTTAAAAAACAGCTTGAAAAAGTTATTAAAGAGGTACAAAATAAAGATGTCGTTACTAATATTAAAAGACCATTCTCATAAATTTGATAGTTTTTTACAAGCTAAGTTTTTAAGCCAGATTATTCCTGCATATAACGAGTACTATGAAATAGACGCAGACGAAATCTATTTTCTAGCATTATATAGTTCTCCTGTATCAGCTTGTCCTTTATATAAGGCTACTTTTAAAGGATACGACAGGATAAAGAGGTTAGTATGAGTTTATTTGTAGATTTCTTTGGATATAATAATTTAAGTGATGAAAGTAAAGCTAGATTTATTTGTAGATTATCTAGAAATAAAGAATATTCTTATTCTACTAAGTATGTTTTGTTATTACAAGAAGTCAAGTATGCAAGAAAAAATTCTATCGCAAGACGAACTATTTATAATCGTACTATTTTTTTCAGATAGTTGACAAATAGTTGACTATGTGCTATAATAAATATGTAAGCAAAGTAAAAGAGGTAACTATGAAAGTTTTAAATATGATATTTACTTTAATATTTATGGGTATTCTATGTACTATATACAAAGTTTACTGCGTAGTAACAAAGCATGACGATAATACTTCTTACGTACCTTTTAGTACTTATGTTAAAGAAAATGGAAATAAAATTTATTATGTAGTAGAGAAATATAAAAGTACTGATAATAATTTAGTTCAGAAACTATCATTCTACTTACCTATGAAGAATGAATTTAGAAATGTTTCTTTAGATGTATTCGCAGAATGTGGACAACCTGATTTTGGAAAAATAACATTTAAAAATAACTTATACTGGGAAGTTAAGGATTTTGATATAGTTCAGTTAATTCAAGAACTACAGAAATCATTACCAGAAGTTCAACTTATGAGAATTGATAAAGATATAGTGGAGTGTTAATGTCAGTAATTCATATAAAAAATCTTGATAAATTTAATAAAGATACTTTAAAATACTCCTTTGACTTAGCGGAAGTTATAATAAGTAGACCTAATCCTTTTGTTTTTAGTATTAAGGAGGAATATGCTCTATATGTAGCTTCTGTGTGTATAGATAAGCTAACCAGAGTTAGATTAATTGCACAGGGAAGAAAAAGGCATAGGTGTTTTCAATGAGTTTAATGAAATTAGAAATATCTTTTCTTAATAAAAGGAAATGTCCATTGTCAAGTATCTGGTACACTGCCAAGTACTTGGTATTTGCGAATGAATCCAATATAGCGAAAGCTGATAATTATGTAAGAACTTGTTATATTAGGCAGTTATTTAGTGAATTTCATTTGGACTGTTTAAATAGAGTACAAGTATTTAGGTGAACTTATGAATAAAGTAATAATTGAATATACAAGTTGTACAGACTGTCAATATTGTCAGCATAATGGAATGTTTCAATCTCACCCAAAATGGGTTTGTCATAATCCGCAAGTATCTAAAGACAAAAAGAGAATATCAGATGTTAAGTATTCTTATATATCTCCAATTTTAGGAAGTGTAAATAAAGAATTTGTACCAATTCCTGACTGGTGTCCTTTGTTAAGGGAAGATAAATATGAGTGTGATAAATAGTAAGTCTGCGTTAGAAATTAACACTGTAATTATGGTTAATGGTGAAGTAAAAATGCTACCTAAAATACCTGATACTTTTGTTAATTATAGAGTGCTTGGTACAGTAGTAAGGTTAGCAGATATTAAGGATATGGTAAAACAAAATTGCAGGTTTATTTATCTCTGTAGTTGACAAATAGTTTACTTTATGCTATAATATACATGTAAGCGAAAGAATAAAAGTGAGTAACAAAAATGATAATTAAAGATAAAATAGAAGAATACGGTTTATACTTTGTAGAGCAAGAATTACCTAATGCAACATTCTACGAAATATATAAGAATACTCAAAAAGTTTTTCAGGTTAAAAATAAGTTTGAAGTAGCTTTAAAAGAATGGTGTAAAGTTATTTCACAAACTGTAACAACCTCTTGACATTGTTAAGGAACTCTGCTATTATTAGACCAATTTCTATGTTCTCTCCCCAAGAGTAACCTAGAAAACTAAAGCAGTGTAAAAATATTTTTACACTGCTTTTCTTTAATAAAGGTAAGGAATATGTCATTATTAAAATTAAAAAATCTTAATAAATCGGAAGACTACTACCCAGTACATACTTATCCGTATGGGAAAAGGGGTTATGCAAATAATAAATATAGTCCTATATATAAAACAATAAAAAAGTGTGAAATACTTAATTTTTATACACATATTGCTCCCCTATTTTTAGGGTTTGCTCTGCCTAAGAATGCGGAAATTCGGTACTATTACTCGGAACTTATTTCCTGTTTATTGGGATTAGATAAAGATAACTTTAGAAAGAGCTTAGTACAAAGAAGAATAAGAACTTTTTTATATAATGGATAGAAGTAAGTTGACAAATAGTTGACTATGTGTTATAATAAGTATATAAGCAAAGTAAATTGAAAGAGGTAATACTAATGGGTTTTATTTTATACTTATTAGAATTGTTAATAGCAATACCTTATATAATATTTAGAATTATATATGAATTTTGTCGTGGTTTTTCTGCTGAAAAGAGTAAAATTAAACAACGAAATATTCAAAAAATGGAACATATTAGTAGGGTTGAAACAGGTATCGAAAATAGTAAAGGTACTTTATTCTATGTAGTTAGAGGTTATAGTAACAAAGGTTCGCTAAAGCAATTTGTAGACTTAGTTCTTCCTTATGATAATAGTTACAAGATAGTAACAGAAAGTATTCAAGTTTACTTACGTTATAAAGGTAAAAAACAGTTATTAGAATACTGGAAAAGAAGTAAGAAATATAAGGGAACAGTTGTTATATCAGATATGGGGCAAATGTACTTAGAAAGAATGTTTTCAGAAGTCTTTAACCAACCTATTATAATGAAGAAGTTAGATGAACTTGTAGTTGACAATTAATTTACTTTGTGTTATAATAAATGTGTAAGCAAATAAAAAGTGAGTAACAAAAATGACATTAGTAAACAGATTAGCAGCATATTATAAACAGTGTCTTTATGAAGAGGCTAAAGTTTCAGCTTTTTCTAATTTACATAAAGAAGATAATTTAATAGTAAAATTAAAAGGGCACGAAAAAGTATTACATAATTTCCCTGAACCTTTTGTTGCACAAGAAGAAAGTGCGGAATTAACTAAGTTAATGCTAACCGCAGAAATGAATAAGAAAAAACAGGTACTTTATGGATACACGTTTATAACAGGTAAATTACTTGACGAAACAATTTTATACACTCCATTAGTTTACGCAGATTGTTCTTTGGAAAGAGTTAATGGAAAAATAACAGTATCTGTAAATTCTGATACATTATCAATAAACTTACCTTTAGTAGCTCAGCTTATCGGAGATGTGTCTGAGAGAGATGTTCTAATAAGAGAACTATCATCATTAGAGCTATCATTACCTTTAACTGAAAATACTATTGAAGCTATTGATAATGTTATAGTAGACATTACGTCAAAGTACATTACAGGTATTGTATCACAAGAAATAAGTATTAACAGAGAAAATGCTGTTATTCTGACTACTATAAATAAAGGTCTTGTTAATGTTATTGAAGATTTAGAGTTAATTTCTCAAGCACCTAGACCTATATTAAACAAATCAGTATTAAAAGAAGTTTCTGATGATGAAGATAATGAAGAAGTTACAGAAGCATTAGATGAAATATACTGTTCCAATTTTAATGCTTCTGAAAGAGATGTAACTGCATTATCTCGTTTTTTACCAGCTTTTCAGTTAAATAGCTCTCAAGAAAAAGCTGTTAAATCAAGTTCTAATGATTTAATTACTGCTATTACGGGAGGACCTGGAACTGGTAAAACTAATACTATTGCAGGAATTGCTACAAATTATTTGTTAAACGGAAAAACTGTATTGATTTGTAGTAAGCAAAATTCTGCTGTTGATGTAGTTTATAACAAATTATCAGTTCTTTCTCGTTATCCTTTTGCTATTAGAACAGGTGGAAAAGAATACAGAAAAAATTTATCAGAATTACTAGATAAAATTGCTCTTAATAAGTTTTGTTTGAAAGATTCTGATATAGAAGAACAACATAATTTTATTGATTATATGAATGATGTTTATGATAAAACATTACAAAGGAATGAACTTAAAGAGTTAAAAGAACTACTAAAACAACGTTTTGATGAAGCAA
>NFZD01012119.1_pt1 | contig 15134 bp, 5 predicted proteins | sample 1095381 | NCBI WGS metagenome assembly NFZD01 (sample SAMN03609891, study PRJNA323583) | gut metagenome | isolation source: feces | host: Rattus norvegicus | place: Denmark: Riget | collected 2013 | reverse complement strand
AACCAAAATACTAAACGAATATTAGCTATAAACATAATCCTTTATATTATAGTGGCTTCCCTAAAATAGCCCTTCTTTAATATTCAGGAATAAAATCTTTGCAGTAACATGGATCTTTTAATTAAGTCTCCATTTAGACTACTGAAACTAATCAGTAATCTTGAGTGTAATGTAGATTAACAAAGTGAGATAACCTCCTTCTTCATTAACTACTTCTAGCGGTTTACTATTACTAAAATAATGTAATAATTCCGTTCGAGATAATAATTATTTTATTAATTGCCTTTTTAAGGGAGTTGATCATTCCCTTTCACACTCATTTGTTGTTATTTTATTTTAAAATTTTATAATTTTTTACATATTCATAAATAATTCAGGATCTCTTACCATAGAAAGATCACATTCAATACCTAATCTAGATAGTACTGTAGCTGTAGTAGCTATTGCAAGAGCAAGTTTCTTAGTAGTATCTTGATATTTAGTTTGAGCATTTTTGAATTCAACTGATTCTACACCATAACGATTGAATTTTTCTTTTAAAGATTCTTCCATCATAGTTGTAGTATATGTAGTTGCTGCTTTAAGTATTTGACCTTTATGAAGACCTTTAAATGGTTTTATTTCGATACCATCTATAGACTCAATAGCAATATCAGCTATATTAGATATCTTAGCCATTTCTAATCCTTCTTTATAGTTTCTAAGAGCTTTTGCCACATTAGAGAATCCTTCACAAGCTTCAGCATGAAGATCTATTGGAAGAATTACTTTAGAAACTCCATTAGAGTATCCAAGAGCTAGAGATTCAATTCCAGTAAATGATTTAGATCTAGATATCATTTTAGATATCGCTTCTTTTGGTTCAAGTTTTTCAAATGAGAATACTATTCCTTTATTTGGAATATATTCAACATTAGCCGATTCGCAAGCTATTTTCTTACTATATTTAATATTAAGAACTTCTTGACCAACTGAATCATAGATGTTTCTTAATTTATCATAAGAAAGTTTATTATTTCTCATAGCTAATGTATTAATTCTATTATCAGAAGAATGTCTTGTTTCAAGAGATTCCATAGCTAATCCATAGCTATACTCTATTTCCATAACAGGATTTATTGATTCTACAGATTCTAATGATCCAGTTCCATCTACTGTAACTGTAACTTTTCTACAAGTAATTCCGAATAATTGGTTTTTACCTTCATTAAGCATTTGGGCGGCCGAATTCTTTTTACTTGTAACAACAGTTACTCCGTTTCCAGTAGGAATTACAGCATCAACTGATGTGTATAATTCATCATTTAAATGCTCCAATGATAATCCTAATTTATTTAATTGAGGATATTTATGAAGAGCTCTTAATATCATTTTATTATAAGCTTTAATAAGATCAGATATAGCTCCATCGACTACAGTTGTCATATGGGTAAATCCTTTAAATAACCAAGCTTTAGAAACTTCTTTAGATTCAGTTTCAACTTCTTTTCCGTCTTTATCAAGAGTTAAGAATCCATAATTTCTTAAAGCTATCGCATCTGTTAATAACGCAAATGTAGTAGCTACTAAACCATCTTTAAGTTTCTTTTCAGTGACTTCTATCTTATCTGGAATATATGCGACATTATTATCTAAACATATATTTAAGAATTTATTCTTTCTAACTTCTGTTTCAAATAAAGACATATTTTCAGATATAGCTTCTTCAAGTTTAGTTTGAAGTTCATTCATTAAAGACTTAGATATTTCTATAGGTTTCTTTAATTCATTATATCTGAATTTACCTTTTCTAAATCTAGCCCATCCTCTTGACCATGAATCTGGACTGAATAATGATTTGATATTATATATGATATCATCCATTCCTTCGGTTCCTACTTCGTTCATAGCTTGTTCTCTGTATGCTTCATAAATGAAGCTTTCAGATGCAAACGCATTGTATCCAGCTACTTTAAGTTTAGCATATCCAACTTTCATATCATTAAATAATTTTTCACTTGGATCTACAGTGGATTCCATTCCATAGTTTTCTATAGATTCTATGAACTTTTTCTTTCTAAGATCAGATTCAAAAGATTCTATACCATAATTATCACATAATGAATCAATAGACTCTAAATCATTACATTTATATGTAACATATCCAGTATAAATTCCATTATCTTTAGTTATTTTAAATCCAATATTAGTTGGATCTAATTCTGCTTTATTTACAGACTCTGTAGCGAACTTTCTAGCTGACTTAAGCGCTAATTTAACTGTTTCAACTACAAAGTTTTCTGAAGTATCTAATAGATTTTTATTTATTTCAACTGCTTTAAATCCTAACATTCCATCTAATATAACAGGAGCTTCAGATTCCGTAGCATAAGTTGTATAAACATATCCATTCATTGGAGAAGATTCAAATCCTTCTTTCATATCAGAATAAGATTTTTCTCTTAATCCTCTCATAAATAATCCTAAGTTATATAGTTTATATTTTTCAGGAATATCGTCACTAGTTGATTCAGTTCCATAAACAGGTTTTCCATTTGAAGTTCCTACTATAAAGTAAGATTCAGTAGCTTCTTCAACTATAACAACTTTCTTTCTAGAAGTTAATCCATAGTAGAATGAACTTAAGTCTTTTTCTTCTAAGTTAACTAATCCACAACCGAATTTAGTCTTAGATACAGAGTTTAATGCATTAAGATCTTTGTCGATCTCTTTACATACTCCGTCTATCCTTCCGAATAGAGCTTTTAATTCATTCTTATCATGATTTCCTTCTGTTTTTATTTTCAATGTTACTACATAGTTATTTAAGAATTTATCTCTAATATCCCAAGTATTATTTTCATATGATACTTCTAATCCTTCGATATTAGCTTCTTTAACTAATGCAGTAATTTTATCTTTTATTTCTTTTTCAACATCAGGAGAAACTTTTTTAAGTTCTTCTACTTGAGATTTAGTCATTTCAACACTTGGAGACATTATATCTTTAGCTGTTGATAAACCTCTTTTAAGTCCTTGCCAAATTTCTCTAATTCCCTCTGCACCAACTTCAATAGCTTCAGTGGCAGGAGTTGTTTCCATTATGAATTTAGGGTATCCGATATATAATTCACGTTGATTATCGTTTACATAAAATACATATCCCTTATCCATAACTTTTTTATACATTGCTTGAATTTTATTTTCATGAACTTTTAATTCATCAGGATCTACACCCTCTGGTTTATCAAATGTAGGATTATTTACACCCATAACATTAACTTTAGCTATAAATTTTTTCTTATCAGCTTTATCTCTTGTGAATGCAGGCGTTTGAGAAAGATCCCATCCATAATAATCTGAATAAGTTTTTGCTACTCCACCTTCAGCTACCAAAGCTTTTAACTCTTCTCTGAATTCATTAGCCATTTCCTCTAATTCAGATGCCATTTGATTTATTTCATCTCCACTCATCTTTTGAGTATTGAATGATTTAAATGCTTGTTTAGCCATATAACTAATACCCATACCAGCAATAGCCCCAACAGCAGCTTTTATTAAGAATTTCTTAGTAAGAAGTTGAATTAATCTAGAAACTCCTTCGGTTCCTGGTTCTAATGATTCTAACGCAGGACCTTCATCTAGAACAGATTCCAAGGCAGAGAATGGGTTGTCATCGTCCTTCTCTTCTTTAGTTTCAGTTTCTTTTTCTTCGGTATCCTCTTCATCTTTCTTTTCTTCTTTTTTATCTTTCTTACCATCGTCTTTTTTAACCTCTTCTTCGACATCTAAATCTTCTAGAGGATTCTCATCATTTTTCTTATTAGGATCTTCAGCTTCTAACTCATCAATATCATCTAATTCTTCATCAGACATTTCTTCTGAATCTATAAGACCTTCTGCCTCACCTTCAGAATCTTCAGCTTTTAATTGATCCTGTTTTTCTCTTTCCATTTGGATTATAGTTTCTGCTACTCTTTTAGCATCTTGACTAGTTCTATCAGCAAGATCATCTATCATAGCTTTCATTATAGAAGAAACGTCTCCACCAACAGGATCTGATTCATTATCTGGTTTAATTCCAGTTAATTCACTGGAATCGTTTTTACCTTCAAATTCTCCTTCTATTTCTTCTACAGCTATTTGATATGCTTTGTTTGTAGGAGTACCTTCTGGAACCTCTACGTTATAACCATGTTTATCTATGTAAGACTCGACACCAGCATTTACTATATCAACCATAGAAGTAAATACAGCTTTTGCTTGCGGATCCATTAATGTAGAATAAGTTTTAGCTTCTACATCAGAGAAACTTACATTAAATCCTTTTATTAGAGCTTCTGGAAATCTAGTAGTTCCTTCTGTTCCAATATATTTATTTACTATATTTCCAACTAGTCTATGGAAATAAGCGTCTCTTAATTGTGCATCTAGGATTTTTACTGTCATCTCTATGCAAAACCTCCTATTGTATTCTTTAATTATATAAAGATTCTACAAAAGAATCTGATAATATAACTCTTTTTATCATACTTGTATTATAATTAACAGACGGACACATATCAGCTATTCTTGCTAACATTCTGTCATCGTCTGCTATTCTCTCAACCAAATCCCTGAAACTTTCGTCTCCTCTTCTCAGGTTTCTTACTGCTATTCTTAATTCGTCGTTTCTCATGTAAGTAGTTTTCCTCCACGTTTGATTATTTCTACAGCGATTGGATTACCCTTACTTAGTAATAGCATAAGCTTATATACCGCATTTAATTTATTGAACTTAGAAGCTGTTTCTGGATCTAAGTCTGCAAGGTCTTTTATAAGTTGTGCTGGATATTTCTCTAATCTAGCACATAAATCTCCTAATACCTTGCGAATTTTAACTTCTTTACCATTACACTCTTTTAGATTAGTTTGTAAAATTTTGCGTATGTGTTTAAACTGCTCTTCTACAGTTCTATTATTCTGCTTCATATTCTTAATAGAATGTATATAATCCTGATAATCTGAAGTCTTTTCTATATAATTTTTATAATATGGAAGTATTTTACCATCTGTATATAGAACATACACTTCAGCACGAGGATTAGGTGATAGATATTTTTCAGGATCATAAAATCCGACATTAAATGAGTCAGTTAATGTGATGAATCTATCATCTACGAAAAGAATATCATTGTGTATTTTACACATATTGTCAACGTCTTGACGAGCTAAGCAGAAAATAGATTCACGTTCAAACAGTCTTTGCATTCTCGGATTCTTTTTGAAATACTTAAGATCTTCTTGTGTCGGTCTCATGTAGAATTTATTATACATGTGAAATGGACTCATAATAGTTAGATTCTGAAGTAGATCTGATTTATTATATAATAGATTAAATATTACTTTCATCTTTTCTATATTAACAAGTACTACTCCACCAGTAATCTTATTAATTCTTGGTCTTGAATCTGAAAATGGATCTCCATGAAGAACTATCTTAAGACATTTATCGTAACCAGCCTTCTTAGCTCTATCTTTAATTTCCTTAGGAATAGGAACTATTTCAGCATAGTCTTTTTCAAAGTCTCTTCCATCGAATACTGATTTCTTAGTCATGAATCTATTCCTCCTTTCTCTTATATTATATTAACTTGTTTTATTTACCAAAGACAGATGCCGCAATTCTACCAAATCTAGCAGTATCACTAGCATTCCAGTCATAGATTGTGTCTCCAATCCAAGACTTAACTCCTTTAAGGTTCGCCCAGAATTTACCAACAGTTCCGCTTATTAAAAGATCAAAGAATCCTAAAGGGAACTTAGTTAGAATTACGTTAGATCCTGCCATAGTGGCTAATATTGGAATAGCTCCCATTGGATTATACATTGCTGAAAGTAATTCTGACTTAGTTGGTTGGTTCTTAAATATAGTACCCCAGTTTGGCATAGTTCCAACAGCCATAAGTGGTTGAAGTGTTAATGTAACTTCAATGTCCATAGGCACTCCAGCTGTAGTTCTGAATACAGGGTCAGTCTTAACCATTAATGAAGTTATTGCTCCTCTAGGAATATTAATAGCACCTTTTGAGAATGCTGCGCAATAAAACGGAGATTCTGGTACTACATTTCTAGAGTTAGCTGAGTTAGGTGATACTACGAATGGCATCAAGAATGCAAGCATTGATAATGGTCTAACTAATGAATATGGATCAGAACCTAGTGCTGTCTGTTTTATTGTAATTGAATATTGCATATCTAGCATATTTCCTCTGATTATCTTAGGTATTGATGTATTCTCTACAAGATAACCAGCCATATTTCCCATAACACCTTGATGATGATATGCTAATTCGGATATAAATTCTTCGGCACCAGCTAATGCTTCACCGGCCCCTGTTTTCTTAAGAAGCTGTGCTCCTATGTCTACAACTGATTTAGCCAATGCAGAATCTTGAAGGTCTTGATTCATCCCAAATTGAGGTTCTATACCTCCATTACAATAGAATACAGACCAAGGTAACTTTTTATTAAGTTGGTCATCATCATCGGCATTTGTTATATACTTAAGCACATTCAAAGCGTCTTGATGAAGAAGAGATCCTTCACCAGCTCCAGCTTCTTTACCATAAGTATATTGATCTCCTCCAGCATTACCAAATAAATTACCAAAATTAAATAAACCTTCAGCTGTATCAGCTGTTGGTTGTGATTCAGCTTCTTGTAATTTACTAGTAATCTGTCCATAAACAGTTTGATTCGCTTTCAGATCTCCACCATTCCTATTAGTAGTCTCAGGACCTGGTTCAGCGCCAAAGTCAAGTTGTGGAAAATAATCCATTCCTCTTCCTGTTGTACTATTATTATATAATACATCTACTAAATATTTAGGTAAAAATCTTCTAGCCATTACAGGTCTTCTTGTGTCAAGACCTAATGATAATAAAATAGTGAGCATCAACGCTTTACAAGCTCTATTATATTTAACTGAGGAAATCTCAGTTCTAAATCCATAAGCTGATATATCCAATCTATCTTGAAATTTATCTAAGTTTAATACTTCCCAGGCTCTATCTAATTTTGCTCCTAGATTAGTAGCAAGTTCAGCAGGGATAGATGGAATTAAATCCAATGGAACTAGAACTAAGAATTGCCCTTTTTGTAAAACTGTTTCAACATAATCCCTTCCAATAAATTCAGAAAACGGAGTCATCTTTTGATTTAACTGAGCATCTGACATTATTGGAGGGGGATCTACTATATTATTAACCATAGGAGGAAGACCATGGATCCAAGATAATGCTTCAAACTTAGCTAATAACCTAGTATCAACTAAATTTGTATCAGTGAACGAGTCCATTGCTCTATAGTTAGCACCAGAAACGTTTGGAGCTGATACACCTGAAGAACTTCCAGTAGCTGAGTTTAGTTTGTTACTGACTAATGAAGATGCTGCTCCTTTTATCATTGAAGATATTCCCATTTATTCCACCTCCTTTTAAAATCTTGACATTGATAATGCCCCTAACATGTCGTTGTTTGAATTTTCACCTGTTGATTTAATTTCTCCAACAAGACTTACTAGAGTTTGCATTAATTGTGAGTTTTGTTTCATAAGTTGTACCTGTTGCTGCAATAATTGCACTATTAAATCATCTTTATTATTAACGCCCATAGCTATTACAGATCTATCAGTATTAGTTTTCTCAGGTTTAACTGACTTAGATTTCTCTAGATCAGATTTATAATTTTTATCATAAAGTGCACTAGTGTCACTTGGTCCTCCAACCGGCTTATCTGTTAATGTAGGAGTCTTATTAGAATTAGATGAGTTACTGTCAGCTTTTTCGGCTTGTGCTATTTTATTATCTGCTTGTCCATCTTTTTCTTTTAACCAAGGATAACGTTCGAAGTATGCTATATTTTCTCTATTTTTCCATGCCGGTGCAACATTAATTACTTTAGGATCTAAACTCATTTGTAGGAATGGGTCAAGATTTTTACCAGCACCATCTATAACTTCAAAGTGTAAATGTGGTACATATGCAGATGCTCCATTCTTTCCAATTCCTCCAGAAGTACCTATAACTTCACCCATTGCGACTTCTTGACCGACTTGAGGGAATCTATCAGAAAGGTGCATATAACGAGATACTGTACCATCTGAATGTTGAATCTCTATTAATCCATAGTTTTTATTACTTGTAATAACTTTACCAGCTTTATACGCATATACAGGTTTTCCAGATTGACCTCCAGAACTAAAGTCAACTCCTCTATGATTCTTACTTCCACCCTTTACATTTCTAGGACCAAACACTGATGTTATTCTGGTGTCATTTTTACCCATTGGATGGAAAAATTCACCTGGATTTGCTTTCCATGCTTCCATAGCAGCTTTAACAGATGGTGAATTCATTACTTCTTCACGACGCTTTTTCTCGTATTCTTCACCATAATTTTTTCTAAGTTTTTTCTGTTCTCTGGCTCCTTTATCGCCCCAACGTTCTATTTTACCAGCAATTGATTTCTCACCAAAGAAGTATTCCTTATGGAGTTTAGCTTGATCTGTTACACTATCAGCCTCTTTAGTAACATCTATACCAGGCATATCATTCTTTTTATTATTTTCTTCTGCTATTTTAGATGACACATCATCCTGAGCCTTTTTAGCTTCTTTTTCAGCTTGATTAGATTTATCGTCTACTTCTTTAGAACCTTCATCAAGTTCTTTCTTAAGGGATTCTTCTCCATTTTTATCTTGTTCTTCTTCTATAGATTTGTATTCGGCTCCCATCTCTTTTCTCCAGTTATCATCACAACCAAAGAAATCAATTAAGAAGTTATCAAATCCATATACCATTTGGAATATAGCAATACATGCGTCAACTGCAATTCCTCCAACACCACCTGTTACAGTAGCAATAGCCGCAGATGCGACCATAGGCAATGCGTCCCATAAGAACTTAGCAGCAGCTGACATTAATTTATGCTTTAATGTAACAACTTCTTCAGGAATTCTAAGTATTTCTGCGGCTTTTCTATAACCGTTTATTATAGCAGCGGCTGCCTGAAGAACAGAAAGTCCTAAACCTACAAATGGTATCTTTCTACCAGCATTTTGCGGACTAAGCGCTTTCTTTGTAATAGCTTGAATAACCTTCATTCCTTTACCTTTAAGCCACATAAGTAAAGGTGTTAATTTACTTGCTATAAATTCAGCAGCCTTACCAACAAATGGCCAATTCTTTAATGAAGTTACTTTATCTATGATTTTTCCCAATTTTGCAATTATATCATTAGATAAAAGACTAGCTACAGCTTTACCGCCTTTAGCAAAATATTCTGCACTAGTTCCTAAAACCTTAGCAGCTTTACCACCATACTTAGCAGCAGTTTGAGCTACTTTGCCTCCTCTAGAACCCCATTGACCTATTTTTGTAGTTATAGATGCAGTCTTAGATGCTATTTTAGTTGCAAGTCCTCCAAAACCTGTAGCCATCTTTTTATTAAGAGAGAATACCCCTTTAGCAAGTGATTTCATATTCCATACATTTCTGGCTAAACCTGTAGGATCTTTATATTGACCACCCTCTGTTACTATTCCATTTTCGTCAACTACGTTTTCAGTTTCTTCTTGGAATAAAGCTTTAGTTTGATTAACTGACATTTGAGCGTAAGGTTTAGCAAGTTTATATGCAAGATAAGTAGGTGCAGCCGCAGCTGCTCCACCTGCAAGCCATGGAAGAAATTTACCAGCAACGGCTGCTATTGGTTTACCAAATATAGTTCCTAAAAGCCCAGCTTTAGCTTGCTCTGCTACTTGCGTATTATCAGGATCAGCTCCTGAACCTGGTTCACCAGTACCAGATCCTGCAACCCCTGTTCCCCTTCCACCAACTCTAGTAGAAGTACCAGCTATTAATGACTCACCATTAATAATTTTATCTTGAACAGCTTGTGCTTCTTCACGTTCTTTTTGGATTTCTCTTCTACGTCTTAAATTCTTTATTCTTTTTGCATTAGTTAGTTCAGCTGAACTTGATGACGTTGATGCAGCTGAATCTATTAATGCGAGAGACGCTTTTTCATCATTTGATTGAAGAGCTAGTGTGTAATCTTCCCAAATTGATACAGGAAGTGGTTTATCATATATTCCAGATAACTTATCTAGAATTTCTTGAAGTAATGTTTCTGTTCTACTTGGAGAATCTTTTGTTTCTTCTTTATGATTATTTCTAGAGAAGAATCCTCCAATAGCATCTTTAATAGATGAAGGACTTAAGATATCCTTAACTTTATTTATGCCAGTTTTAGCCATCGAATATGCAGTCTTAAATGATTCTACAGCCTTTCCAACTTTAGTAGTTTTAAACCATTCTTTAAACTTAGTTGCAAATGATTTAGACTCTTCTGATTCAGTAAGTTTATTATTAATTGCTGCAGATTTTGAAATAAGTATAAATTCAATAGCTCTAGCAATAATAGTTGAAATACTCATATCAACTGTACCATTAACCTCAGGATCATTTACTACACAAGATGTAGAACCAACTGATTTAATAGTAACATAATGAGCTCCATTATTATTTGTATTTCTAAGAAGTACAATTAAACTTTTAGTTTTATCTGGGGCTAACTGTCTTAATGTATCTATAGAAAATCTATTATCGGTTGAATTATAGATTTTAGCAGTTATATTAAGTCTTTGACACATTTCTAAGAAGAATTCTGATGTGACTCCTCCGTCTGATGTAAGATATTTATTAGCAACAGAAACTAAAGTGTTAATTTCAACTTGTGGAATATTTAAATAATAAAGAGCATTATTAAATGCAACAACCGAACATCCAGAAGTTGAAAGAGATGCCCCGTTTTTAAATCTAGTGTCTTTAAGTTCAGACATTTTATAGATTTTAGAATCTCCTTCTGTTCCAGTTCCACCTTGAGATACATTAGTATTGGTAATCTCTGAATAAAGTTCATTCATTGATGTCATACCTTGATCCTTTATGTTGTCACCTTCTAATGGACCTCTAAATGTATCTTGGTATCTTGCTCTTATCTCATTCCATACTATATTAGTACCTTGTTCTCTGGCATAATTAGCTGCGGCTTTTGTTCTACCTCTATTTAATAAACCAGCAACTTCATTATTAGTTATAAGTTGTAAATCGTAATCAGATAGTTCTGGATGAAGAGCTTTCTGAACAGCAAATACAGCTTGGAATAATTGAGTTTTCTCAGAATCTTGTGCTAACTTAGATTTTATATAATCTCTAACCAATGGAGCTGATTCTGAGTTAGGTTTACTTGATACATATTGATCTAATAATGCTATCTTCTCATCTTGAGTTTTTCCTGCCATGCTTTTAATTAAATCATCTATATCATTATGACTAAAGTCTGTAGTACCTTTAAGTTTATTTATAATCTCATATTGAGATATACTTCTATTTGCATTTGATGATGAAAAATCATTGAATGCCTCATCAAGTGATCCACTTGTACCTAATGAAGCAAGTCTTCTTGCTGTTTCGCTTTCTGGATCTCCACCATCTTGAATAAATCTAGTATATGCCGAATTAGCTCTATCTTTGGCTGTAGAGAATTTAGATTTTGCTGCTCCACCTGCACTAAATTCAGCATTAGCTTGAGATTGCTCTCTTGATCTTGTAAAACTTTCTTTAGAATTATTAGAAAGACCCTCTTCAAGTCTACCTAGTATTTCTGTAATCTTAAAAGGAACCTCTTCTTCTGTATAATGAGCTGATTTAAGAGATCTTAAATCGGAAAGAGCTTTGTCATATAGTTCAAAGTCTTTCTTAACTACATTGAGTCTATTTTCATATTCAGCTTTCTTATCATCAGGTAAATTAGGATCTTTAAGTTTCATTTCAAGATCGGCACGTTCTCTACCAAGAGTCTGAAGTTCTCTTGATACTGCAGATATTTGAATGTCTAACTGTGAAGATTCTCCTTTATCACCTATTATATACTTATTAATAAATGGTATATTAAGGTTTTTAATAAACTCTCCAGCTTTTCCTAGGAAACTTCCGCTTTCTCTAGCTTCTTTAGAGAACATCTTGTTTTGAGCAAATTCTACTAATTTAGGTGCAACCCAAGATGCAGTAAGCCCAGTAACTAATGCGGCTGGAATTCCCATCATTGCCATCACTGGTCCACCTTTACTAAAGAACTTAGCTGTGGCTGATGCAACTTTAGTTCCAGCACCTATTGATGGAAGCCATCTAGTCATAAGTCTAGACATAAATATTTCTTTATTTGTAAATCCTGATTCTCCTCTAACATCACCTTCAGGGCCGAATATATCTTTAACCATATTCTGAGCTCTTTCAGTCATCATCAGAGCAGCTCCGACTCCACCTAGAAGTATTCCAAGTTTAGGGGAGTCTACAATTCCTGACATTTTAAGAAGTTTGTTTATACCAAGTCCAGCAGCAGTACCAGCAGCGATACCAGCTTTTTTAGATATTCTAGGATCTCCAAATATAGAATTAAATATATTACTTACAGAGCCAGCTGGATCATAAGTTTCAAATTCAGCTGCTCTTTGTTTATCTCTTGCTATTTGATTTAAGTTATCAGCAAAATTTTGAGAATACATTGAGTTCATTTGTGAAAGTCTGTCTACATCAAGCTTTCCATTTTTAATATACTGAGTAAGTTGCTCAGGTGAACTCATATATCCAAGATTTTCATAATCTCTAAGACTAAGATTAGAGTTACCAGCCCTCATTTGAGCAGCTGTAAGACCCATAGAGTCTAGATCATTGAATATTGCGATTGCAGCATCATAGTTATCTAGTTTTTCTTTATAAGTATTATATGGTCTTACACCATTCATATAATCTTCAAACTCGGCTGTAGTTAAAACACCATGTTCATATGCATTTCTAACACGCTTAGCTTCTGGAGTTTCAGAAGATTGAACTCTAGATGTGTGTTTGAATATAATATCTTCAGATAATCTATCGCCAAATTTATGATCTTTTATATAAGCTCTAGTGATTGAAGATCTTTCATTATCTGTAAGTTTATCCCAAGACACCATTTGACCTTGACTATTTCTGTAAAGTTGTGGTGCTGTTGAACTAGATGATGAAGTTTGAGTTGGTCCTGAATCACCGCCTCCCCCAGGTCCTGGTCCTACCGGTCCGTTACCTCCACCAAAATATCCGTTTGGTCCAAATACATTTCTAAGAGTCTCTGGAGCAGCTGCTGAATTGGCAACATCTACCATCGATCTTAGGATATCTTGGTTCCATCCTCTGGTATCAAGTTTACCTTGTTCTGAAAGACTTCTCTTGAATCCCATTAAAGATCCTTCTAGTTTAGTAGCAGCTTCTGGATCCATACTAGTAAGAATAGTTCTAAGAGTTAATAAGTTATTTCTCATAAGAGCTATCTCTTGATCTGATTTCTTAACTATCTTACCTGCAACTGTTTTATAACCTAGTTCATTATCTTTAAGGTATTGCTCTATATTAATACTTGACCCTCTAAGTTCGTTAAATCCACCTTTAGAGTTAATGATAGCTGATATTAGTGTTTTAAGATCCTCTTTATCAGTAAACTTAACCGTACCATCATCATCTAAATCAAATATTCCATATTCATCTCTTTTTGTTTTTCTACTTAAAAGTCCTGACTTATCAGTACCTTTTTCTACAATAGTTTGAAGTTGATCTGTAAGATCTTTGTATATTTCATCAGTTGCTTTTTGATTAGTAGTTGATTTATCTAGGAATCCTTTTACGTCTTTTAATAAAGACGTATAATCACCTTTATCCCAATCAAAAGTCTGAATATCTGATACTTTACCAGTAGCTAGTTTCTCTAAGTAAGTATTCATTTTAAGTAACTGATCTGGCATGATTTGTGTTACTGAAGTATAAAACTTATTATCAAATTTAGCTAATGCTTTGGCATCAAATTTCTCTCTGTTAGCTTCTGGTTTAAATCCTCTAGCATGTGGTCTAAATATTTGTGCTACGGTAGCATTACGATCAAGTGCTAGAGTATTTATAACATCTTGGAAGAAGTTAGCAGGATCATCTTTAAAACGCTTTACTTTATCACGAGCATTCTTTGGAAGTGCATTAATCATTTGATCTTGGATCGCTGTTTTAATCATAGTTCCAATATCGCCAGATTTAATTGCTTCTTTAACTGTAGAGAATGCAAGATCTGCCATTCCAGTTATCTGATCAAGTCCAAACTGAGATTTAAATCCTTTTGCCATAGCTTTTGCCATACCTTCAGGATTAAGTTCAGTCATAGCTTTGGCTAGATCTGATATCTCACGTTCTAAAGACTTATTAGTATTATAGAATGAATCCTGACTTTTATTATCAGGAGCAAATTGAGTTTTTAAAATATTCTCTATACTATCTAAATAAGTAAGAGCTTTATCTTGGAATGTAAGTATTGATGAGTTTAGCTCTTTATTATTTTGATTTTTAACTAATTGCTCTAATAGAGATGTTCTATAATTACTTCCAGAAAGAGTTAAAAGATCTTTTTTGGATGTTTTAGATGCTTTTGTAGTCGTATCATAAGGGTCTATAGTCGCTTCAGAGTTATATATTGATTCATCTGATACGTATGCAGCTTTTGCCTGATCTGCAGCCATACGTCTAGATCTTAGAAGAGCTTGGTCTGTTGTAGAACGATATATTTGCTCATCAGTTTTTGTTGATTCTTTGAAGACATTTCTAACTCTGTCTAGATTAATTTTTGACATTAATTTACACCTCCTTAAAATTAAAATAAATAAAATTTTACAGAGGGATTGTTTCAAAACGACCAGACAAGGGACTGTTAACAATATAAGAAAGGACGGAAATGCCCATGATAGATTTCGATTCATACAAAAATCCAGTTGATTGTAAATGTATAAAAGTTCAACAAAATAAAAATAAGGTTATAAAAAGTAAAGGAAATATGTGTTATACTAATATAACTAAAGGAAGAGCTAAAACTAGTAATATAGGATTTAAGTTAGAGGATGGTAGATGTATAATAGGTTACGGAAGTAATTTATTATTAGTTGAGACTGATTTAGTTGATTATAAAGTATATAAAAGTATACACTATGAAGATACTTTACTGTCTATGGATAATGAGACATATTTTAAAATAATAAATAA
>NFZD01012507.1_pt1 | contig 15219 bp, 27 predicted proteins | sample 1095381 | NCBI WGS metagenome assembly NFZD01 (sample SAMN03609891, study PRJNA323583) | gut metagenome | isolation source: feces | host: Rattus norvegicus | place: Denmark: Riget | collected 2013 | reverse complement strand
TTACACGTTTTTTCTCCAAATTTTTTAAAAATATCAATTTTGTGAATGTGTATACTCTCATACCATTCATCAAAAATACCTTCCTCTTTTTTCTGTTTAGCCATTTCACGAATTGCTGAAGCAGCTTGAGGTGTTTCAAAATGGCCCAATAAACGTTTTCCCCCTTTGTAATATATGGTACTACGCCAACGGTTAATACGAGGGATAAAATAACATCCCTCTGGATTTTTTTCGCTTCGTTCTATTTTATATTTAATTTTTTTATCAAGCAAAGTTTTTCGTATTTTTTCTTTTGTTTCTTCAAGTCTTTTAACTCCTTTTTTAGCTTTAGAACTGTTTATAGAATGAGAAATAGAATGACCACGATGTAGCCCCAAAGACGATTTGGTATATTTTATACGTTCTTCTTCTGTTAAAGATTTACACCATTTATTATATTTTTCTTTGCTTTTTTCAATGTGTTCTTTTTTTTCTTTGTCAGACAAGTTATTCCAATATTCCTTTCCCTTTTTCCTCATTTCTAGTATTACTTCTTCAGAAAAATTACAATCACCACCATTAGTTATATTATATCCATTATTAATGCTGTCATATAATTCAACATAATATTTTTCCCAATAATTTAATCTTTCCCTAAGTTCATTTTCCTTACCATCTTTGCACCATAAACGTTTTAGCACAGTTTTGGTCCAAATGACATTAGATAAACCATACTTTTTTCGAGCATTATTAATTTTTTCTCCAGCATATGGTTTATTCTCACTAAGAAATTCTCTTTCTCGCTGTTTTTCGTTGGTTGTTTGCCCAATATAAGATTTGCCATTTACGTTACAAGTCCATTTGTATATAATACCTTTCATATTTATAATATTCTTTTATTATAAATATAATACTGGGTTACATAATTTCAACATTTATAGAAAATTTTTCTGGAATTTTTTTATAAGGTACTACTTTAGGAAAAAAAGAAGGGGGTGGACCTTGGAGAAAACGAATTTTTTTCCAGGAATTCAGGGATAAAACTGTTGGCTTACAAAACAAAGCAAAAACTCCCCCACCCACCGCAGGTTACTGAAATGGGGATGGTGGTCCCCACACATCCCCCATAATGTTTCACGTGAAACAAAGGCAAGGCTTTCGCCCTACCTTTGTCAAGATTTTTCAAGCCATTTCTTTCATCTTTTTCAGTGTTTCCCATTTGATTTGGCGCACCCTCTCTTCTGTTTTGAAGTTGAAACGCTTGGCGAGTGTTCCCTCAGTCCATTCACCCTCAGCGCATCCGATAGCGAAGAGACCGCACACAATAGCCTTTTCACGCTCGTCTAAGCCACGCATCAGATACTCTATTTTTAACTTCATATCGGCAGCGTCTGTGAGGTTGTCGGCTCGGCTTGCACTTGCAAAGGTGTCGAGTAAAGTTTTTTCATCACCATCCTCGTTCCCCAAAGGTGCATCCATGCTTGCAGCGTGATAGTCTGCCTTGGCTTTCACCATGTGAGCACCTTGGCGCACCGTGCGGCTCTCGTCAGTCAGTCCGATACCGATATATTTGCGAACTTGCTCCAATGCCCATGTGCTGAACATTGTTCCACGTGAAACATCGAAAGTGTCCACTGCCATGCAGAGACCATAGTTGCCGTTCTGAAGAATATCCTCGAACTGGTCCATTCCGTTGTAGGATGCAGCGATACTCCAAACGATACGGAGATTTGCCTCAATAACCTTGTTACGTGCTCTCTGTGAGCCGTTCTGTGCCTTGGTGATTAACTCCCTTACTTCGCTATCAGAAAGCGGCTTACGAGCGTTCATTTCGCTCATGTAGATGCTTAAACCCTCGTTGCGTACAACGTTCTTGTTCTCCTTAAAATTGATACTTCTCATATTACGATACTTTATTAAATTAAACTTCTTGTTTCTTGTTTGCGAGTGCAAAGTTAGTCATTTTCTGTGAGAAAAACGAAGGAAATACATTTTTTAACACGAAAAATGCCATTTTTTAACTTTTGTTTACGTTTCCATGCCTTAATCTCCTATTTTTTGGGTTAAACATCATTTTTGTTGTCTCTTTATTATATTAGTACATGGGAAAGCATAAACCTAACAGATGCGCCCAACAATTAACGTTTATTAAGTTTTTGATACTCAAATGTATACAAATGTTAAATGGCTCATTTTAAGGCTCTCTGAGACGTTTTTAGGTGGGCAAAGGTAAAAGTTATCCACCATATAGGTAAAACGCTCTTAAAACGCTTAAAAAGTGCCTTAAATGGCTTTATCTGTATTTCTTTGCCCTATATGTGTGTGTATATGTGCGTTTCCCTATCTGTTTATTTATGTGGCTGCAAAGGTAGTCAGTTAGTGAGCATGGAAAATGAGCCAAAATAGCGGTTTTTTTGTAAACGAATGTTAAAAGAGAGTCTTTTTCCTTAAAAAGTGTTTAAAAATGGGGTAAATGTTTGGTGGTTTCAGATTTTTTTCGTACCTTTGCATCGTCTTTCAGAGACAACGTGATTTTTGAAACATTGGCACATCGGCAATATTGCCACAAAACAATTTAATCTTTAGTAAAATGAAGCAGAGTAATTTTTCTGTAAGTGAGTTGTTAATCGCAGTTGTGGACGTTTTCAGCACTATCGCTGCTTGTAAGGAGTTTGCATCATGCAAGTTTGGCTATGGGTTTATCGCTCGTTCTGAACCTAAGTTCCGTGCTCCCAAGGCAACGGCAGCAGAATGGGTCGAGCAGTTTGGTGAGACCATGCCCAACATTGTGAAAGTTACCAAGGTGACAAATGCGAGAGCCTACGACTACGCCAAGGCAATTAATCGTCAGTTAGGCAAGCAAGGTGACGCAGCCAACTTCAAGTCGGATGCCATGAGTGGCTACGATTGGGTTGTTCCCAACATCATCAAGCGAGCCCAGAAAGATGGCAACCTCCAGTTGTGTGTGACGTTCAAGGAGAATGACCGCACCAAGTTCGAGAGTTTCTACATCGTGACTGACCACTTCGCCACAGAAGACGAGTTGGAGTTTATCAAGGAGCACTTGTATAAAGCACCCAACAAGTCAGTCAAGCAGAGTGAGAGCGGTATCGCTGACGAAGACATCGTGATGGTTCGCAACTACAAGTTCACCAACATCGTAGCAGTCGGACAGACACCACAGATTGAGGAAATGTGGGCGAACATCGCAGAGTAAAGAAAGGGGTCGAGAGACCCCTTTCTTGCGTTTATACCCCTAATGCGTACTTTATTAAGTACAAAGGTATTAACATTTGTTAACAAAAAAGATTGCTGATGTGCTTTGTCAGTTCAAAATAATTTCGTACCTTTGCAAACGAATAAGAAACATATATATTGCAATCCAATGTCGTTTTAGAGAGCCTATGAGGAACTGAACGGCTACAAGTTATCGCCATCCACACGGAGAAAGGCAGATGACACAGTTGATGTATGGCTGAGTGGCATATCCTCACCCATTAATACGATAGAAATCAGACGTAGTTAAATAAGTCTAACAGATAAAAAAAACAGTTATGCACAAGTTTTGGCGATGTAGAACGGAGTTAAAGCCAGTAGGTGCGATAGAAGTAATAAGACCTCACAGAGTATCTTATAATCCTACCTATCCTTAAAGTGCAGAGGATAGTTCTTAATAGGAGAGGACAGCACAGATGGGTCATAAGGGGTTGGGACTACCCTATGAAGTGGTGACGAGTATTCCACAATTTTATCAATGAATTAAATGATGGTTCACGTTGTGATAACGTGAGCCATTTAGTGTTGGTTGTACCCATGATGTACTTATTTAAGTCCAATATATAGCAAAAACTGGCCGCACTACTACTTTCACAAGCGGCAGTGCAGTCAGATGAAAAAAAGTATCGTTGGAGAAGTATGGTGGGCTATTTAAGCCCTACCATTGCTTTCAGTTCCTTCTTGATTGTTTTCGCAGTCTCACCTCTCCATGTGGATGCGTTTGCCAAGAAGTAGCGGACGATGCTTGCTGCTGAATCCCAACCATAGTTGTCGTTGATGGAGTCAAGCGCAGCCATAGCGTCAATGTAAGGTTTTGCTCCGAAATATGGTTTTTCCCAATTATTGCGAATGTCACGTGCAATCTCGTAGAGAGGTCTGTTCTGAACTTTGTTTGTTGTCTTTGTTGCCATAATCATTAATGTTTTGTTGTTTTCGTGATGCAAAGGTACGAAAAAAATCTGAAACAGACAAATGATTTTATAAATTTAACACAATTTTAACACACTAAATATTTTTCTTAATCCTTGTTAATATATTTTGTCATGCCATTGTAATTTTGTACCTTTGCAGAGTTATAATTAAAAATTGTATGGCTTTAGTAAAAATGCAGTTATCTCCCTACCAAGTTGATATATTCAACGAAGTTGAGAATGGCGATGGAAACATTGCCATTAACGCAGTTGCTGGTAGTGGAAAAACAACAACTATCGTCATGGCTTGTAAGCGTTTACATTTGCATGAGCGTGACGTGAAATTCCTTGCATTTAACAGATTGATTGCGGAGGAATTAAAAGAGAAGTTAAAAGGTTATGCAGACGTTTCAACTCTCCATGCCTTTGGTTTTAGCATACTGAAAAAACTTTATAACCATCCAGAGTATAAGATGTACGTTAAAGTGGATAGTTGGAAGTATCAGAAGTATGTGAGACAGAACGTTTACGCATTGTCAAACATTGTTACACCAGATACATCAGCCGCAAAGGTTTGGGGTTTTTCTTGTAACGTACAGAAGTTGTTTGACCTTGCAAGGGTTAATTTCATTCAGCATGGAGAAATAAAAAGATTGCAGAACTTGTGTGACGAGCACAATATTCTTTGTCTCTTTGACGAAGTTAAGGTGTGTGACATCTTATTAGAGGATGCCTATAAAATGCCAAAAGACTTAGTTATAGACTATGTTGATATGATTGTGCTCCCATTGTGCCACAGAGAACATATCCCAACGTTCAAGTATGTGTTTATAGACGAGTGCCAAGACCTTAATACGGCACAGAGAGAACTCATGCTTTGTGCTGCCAAAGGTGGACGTTTTATTGCCGTTGGTGACAGAAACCAAGCAATTAACGGCTTTGCTGGTGCTGACTGCAATTCGTTTGACAAAATTGCCAATTTAGACAATACCATTGAACTGCCATTGTCGGTTAATTATCGTTGTGGTAAGAACATGGTACGTCTCGCCCAAGAACTTGTGCCACAGATTCAAGCACATAAGGGTGCAATAGACGGAAAAATCAGTCATGTTAATAGTCTTTCCACAGACCTATTCAGAGAAAACGACATGGTTCTTTGTAGAACGTCTGCACCCCTTGTAGGATTGTGCATGAAGTTGATTCAGAGTGGTATTACCGCAGTCGTTAAGGGTAAGGACATTGCACAAGACTTGCAATTGCTTATAGAGAACGCAAACACCAAGGACGTAACAGAAGTGCTTGCCTATCTCGAAAACGAAAAGCAGAAGTTAATTGCCACCATTAAAAGTGATAGAAAATGCACAGAAGCAGAAGCAAAACAAGCACAGAAGTATCTCAACTTAGAGAATAGATGCAAGTGCATTGAAAACATCTGTTTGTATAGCATTAAGGACACCACAGAACTTAAATCATATATAAACAGATTATTCACTGACGAAAAGGTAGAAAACGCAGTCATGCTTTCAACTGCCCATAAGAGCAAAGGTTTAGAGGCTAACAGAGTGTTGATACTGCTACCAAACAAACTGCCCCTTACATGGCAAAATCAACTGGATTGGCAACTGAAACAAGAACTCAACTTGAAGTATGTGGCTTTGACGAGAGCACGTAAAGAGTTGGTTTTCATTGACTTAGACGAACAGAGCCTATTGAAAGCCACGATTGCCAAGTGTTAAATAAATGTTAAAAGGCTGAATTGGTTTTGCCAGTTCAGTTTTTTTTTCGTATCTTTGCACCACAAGAAACTGAAATAATAACAATTAAAAACAATACGATTATGCTTAACAGAGAAGACAAGAAAGTTCAGAAATTCGTTAATCAGTGCGCAGATTTCTGTAAGACCGCAGGTATGAAGTCTCAGAAGCAAATCTATGATTGGCTGCTGGCTGACCTCATGGAAACCTACAAGGGTCGTGCTCCCAAGTGGCGAATCGAGAGCGTTGCAGAGGACATCACAGAGAGCATTTGTCTGAAGTTAAACATACCACAAAAGGGGATTTGCAGATAAATCCCCTTTTCATTTCCCTAAATAATATTATAAATCTAAAATAACTATGGCGAAGCAAATTAGATTTCAATATCAAGTCAAGAAGTTCTTTGAGGACAGATGGGAAGCCAAGGAACTGATGCATGAGTGTGACCCCAACAAGTCAGACAGAGAGAACCTTGATGACGCATTCTCAAAGGCTTGCGAACTCGGTTGTGACCCTAATAAACAAGTAAGGTGGAGGTTTATAGATGAAGATTAAAAAAGACATTCCAATAGTCCAAGAGTTTCTTTGTACGACAGATGTGATTGAGCTGGTGACACCTTTCAAGTGTTGTAGGTGTTACTCTAAGAAGCCACAGAGTAGTCTTTGTGACATCGTAATAGTTCTCACTCCCACACTATCAGAAGATAAGGAAGTGATTGATAATATAACGAAGATTGCCAATTCAAGTGGTGATTCAGTCGTATGCGTTGAGCATGAGAGAAAAGGTAATAAAATATATTCATTTGAAAGGGTAGGTTAGCAGCCTACCCTTTTTGTACTTGTTTAAGTACAGATAATAGTATTATAGATTTATAATATTATATAAGGTATAAAATAAATGGGTGGCACATATACTATGACGTGCCACCCCCTTTTGTACTTATTTAAGTATGTATTTTACGAGAGCAAGTTTCAAGTTGTTTTCTCACTGCGTCTTTCCATTCAATGTATTCTTTTCTGCATTGTGCTTCCAATTTATCACGATTCTCTTTTGTGTCAGTATGGAACTCTTTAAGGTCGTTCATGTGTAAGCGAATCTTGATACCCTCACTCTCAATGATAACCTTATCTTCTGCTTCATTTACAGAGAGAATGGTGCTTGTTGTGACACAATGATAGCACTGCATATTTAACCCAAGTGATATGACCTTGCAAGGCAGTTTAAATAATTTTCTGTCTAATATAATCATAACTTTTATAAATCTATTTTAATTGTAATACAAAGGTACGAAAAAAAGTTGAGACCACCAAATAAATTAACAATTATTTATAAAAAATTTCTGGGGCACTAGCCACATCTTTCCTAGCTAGTACCCCAACGTCCAACAAAATCACTAACAATTAAAAGCAGTAGTTGGAAGAGTGGGATTTGCACACCACGAAGTCACCGAAGTGACACATTAAGCACGAACTCAATGCCCATTTGTCTACATCTACCCTTGCGGATAGTTCTCCTCTGGTATCTTCCAAAAGGTGGTTTTTTAGTAGGTTGTCCACCGCAACCATGTATCTTATAAGTAAGGTGCTTTCCGCTGAAAGTCTTTATGGTGTTCTCGTCTTCTATCAATGCCCTCACGTCTTGAACTATTCAGAGGGATTTGTTCTCCATTTGACCTTACTCAATATCTATCGTTTCAAAGACAGTGCAAAGATATGAAAAAAATCTGAAACTACCAAATAATCTTACGCATTTTAACAATTTTTTATATTTAATTTTCGATATTTCGCATCACATCAGCCATGTGTGTCACAATGGCAGTATAGAGAATTGGATGGCTCACCTTAATCTCGTCAAGACCATAGCAAAAGGTGTCTCCTTCTTCATCAGCAAACCAAACGTCCACCTTGAACAAGTCATTCACACGGATGCAGAGAAAGTCAGCGTTACAGCCACAAGAACTCTGAAAATCCAAGTTGTCACAGAAAGGTTTTGGGAGGATTGGGAAATACTCAAACTGAACTCCATTGAACTCTCCCAGAGCCACGATTGCCATTGCAATCAGCAACTCAAAACCATCTACTTTAACTCTCATAGTTGTTTATTATTTTTGTTTAACAATGCAAAGGTACGAAAAAAAGTTGAGATAGCCAAATGAAATCCCAACTTTTTTCTAATTTTTTTATTATTTCCGTTTGTTCCGATAGAAAGCGTCTGGTGATTGCACCTTTGCTTGCTGCTCTATCAACTTGCCATAGTCTATGACTTGCTCTGCGAAGAAATTAACTACATATTTCATATTACACCATTCTGAAAAGATTTGTTGCTTCGTTGTTCAATATGTTTCCGTCATAGTGACCAATACGAGCATGGAAACTGCCAGTGGTGCGGTTGAATCCTTCCTCACCAACAAAATGGTCATAGACGATGTGAGATACCGTAAACTGCATCTGTGGGAATACCATGCTCCCATGCAGAAACACTTGCGGATGATTGTGGCTTTTTGTGGGTTTGGTGGAAAGGATATGTTTTGTCTTTGCATTTCTTATCCTACCCTTATCAGATACTTCGTAATTCTCATTGAATGAGATAATTTTCCAATTCTCCATATTATAATTTGTCTTTAAGTTGTAATAGTTCTACACCACTAATCTCCTTATAGGCACGACCATTGCGAGACATGAAAATGGGTTTGTCACTATTCTTTTTCAAACTCCATTCATTAACACATCTGCCCAAATCCTCTTTGGTCTTAATGCTAAACCAAGTTGTATTTCTGTCGAGGATTTCACCACTTTTGCTACGTCCTCTGCCTATTCTAATTACTATCATTTGCAAAGGTACGAAAAAAAAAATTGGAATAACCAAAAGATTATCCCAATTTTTCTTGATATTAATGTATTTTAACGTTTACTCACTTTTTGATAGGTCATAAGACCGATTAGTCTCTCTCAGATTGGTCTTGAACTCACGTAGCAACTTCTGATAGTTCTTTGTTTTTGCCCTACCCTTGATAAGTTCTTTTGAGAGTTGATATACTTCGTACTCCTTGCAAGGGTCAGTCCAGATAGGTGTAATCTTAGAACGCAGTTCCTTATTCTGTTCCTCACGCTTTTTCAATGAGATACGAATATTCTGCTGCTTTATGCGTATCTCACGCATTGTCTCTAATTCATTTGCCATATTACTTTCAATTTAGTTTAATCACTTTAACCTTTTTCTTGTCCCAATAGAGAGTAGTGGCATATTCAGCAAGTTCTTTTTTCACCATGCCCAAGAACTCATTCAGTTCTCCAATGGTCATATCCTTTGGAAATCCTAACTTCAAATCAATCTCAACTTTCTGCGTGCTGAAGAGACTATCTTTGTCGAGCACTCCCACTTGTTGCAACACATATGCGCAAATCCTTTTCACTTGGGAAAGCCATCAAGTTCCCCTTGGTGTTATCGTCAGAATCAACGTAGTATAAAACCTTAATAGTCATAGTCACCACAAAGTAAATCTGTCTCAAAAATACACTCAACAATCAGTTGGTTGCGCTCTGCCCCCTCTGAATCACCTAAGAACTCGTCACCGCCATAAGCAGAAACATAACTGCCTATTTGGTCTGAATCATAGTCATTAACGTCAATCTCGTCTTGATACCAATCCTTGATAGTAGTCTTGTCGTTAAGGACTTCAAGCAAACGCTTGCTATGAGGTTTGTCTGTCATATCCTTAAATTGGATATACTCAAACTCTGTGTCGCTAATCTTACGGCAGAACTGACCTTCATCTGGGTCTGTGTTCGTCCACTCATTCACATCAAAGTGAATAGTTCCGTCTGAATTGAATTTGTTGTTGAACATCATAATTTAATCTCCTATTATTGTTTTTTATTGTGATGCAAAGGTACGAAAAAAATCTGAGATAACCAAATTATCCTAGATTTTTTAACATATTTTAATGAGATAGTATATCACTCATGTAAATATCACCGTCATAGGCTTGTCTTTTACGTTTCTTGACTTCTATAACAGAATATTTGTTTAACCTCATAGGAGAGGTAGAACTTTTGAAATGGACTAACTTCTCAGCAGTTTTCTGCCCATATACATTTTTTTCCACATTAGAAATTGATATGTAGTTTGTGCCGAATACTGAATAGCACACCACAGATGGCTCGGTACTACATTTTATTGTGGTTGTTTCGTCATAGTTTTTTGTTCCATCTGGGTAACACACATCATAGTTGGCGGTTACTTCATAAGTCGTACTACAACTTGACAAGCCAATTACCATTGTCATAAGGCAGACAATAAGCCATAATAGTTTCTTCATTCTTTAATTTGTTTTTAATTTATAATATTTTACTCGATTCCACTGATTGCGAGAGCCTTGAAATGGTGCATCGCTTCGTCCAACGTCATTCTGCGAGGTGCAGTAACTTCTTTGTTCCCATCACTTGTAAAGATGTTGAACTTCGTAAACTTCATTTTTGTTCTTACTTCTTCGTTATACATAATCTAATCTCCTATTGTTTTATTGTAGTGCAAAGGTACGAAATTATTTTGAATCTACCAAAAAAAATATTAGAAAAATCCCCATCCGTTTAGAGATTTAACACTCATTAACGAATGGGGTCAAAAGGAGAAAAGAATGATGATAATTGTTCAGCAAGGTTATAAGGGTCTTGCCATAAACAAAAGAAGAAATTAATTAGAGGTTATTTTTCTTTGTTTATTAGTCTATAATATAATTCGTGCAGCCATTTTTTGTTGCATATTTTTTTGCTACTTTTTGGTGGGAAAATAGCGTAATTCAACGGTCGCACCATCCTCCCAATAGGTATGCAATGTTATTTTGTTTCTACCAGCCATATACTTTCGCTATAAATGGTCTTACTGAACGAGTAGCCTTGCGGAACTCCTTTTCTGTCATACCTCCGTAAGCAATTTTATCCACAAGTTTTTCTGCTTGCTCACGATTTTTTGCAATACGATAGAGATAGACGTTAGTTCCATCATGGTGTGTATTTTCGCATCGCACGTTAAAACGGTCGCAAAACCAAGTAACATAGTCACCACAACCGCCACGTAGAATATTTTTAATGTTATCACCGATAATCTTTGCTCCGTTATAGCGACCATCCCATAAGCCTAAAACCGCAAAACACACGATACATCCATCAATAGGTATATTTAGGTTTGAGCGTTCATCAGAAAGCCAAATGCTACAATCTTCACTATAACGTGCTTCGTCAAAATCGTCCTCTGTTTCGTCCTCAGACATATCAGCAATCATACATTTCAGCCATTCGTCAAAGTCGTTGTTTGACCAAATCACCCTTCTGTTTTTGTTTATTTTTTCCATAATCTTTCTGTTTTTGTTTTGTGATGCAAAGGTACGAAATTATTCTGACATAGCCAAATCATTTATCACTTTTAACATTTTATTTTTATCAAAATATTCGTGATTGAAAGATTTTGGAACTTCTATAATGGTAAATAAAATATCAACATTTTTTAAAAAAAAAAGTGGGTGCAGCCTTTTAAAACTACACCCACAAAAACAAAAAGAATAGATTTATGAATTTTTCTCCATCAAATCCCTAAACGCAAAGGGATAGGTGCTATTCTTCTTTTGGTCAGCCGCCATCTTGTCAAAGTTCTTTTTCACGAACTTCGAAAGAATGTCATGCAATCGCTCATCATACTTGAACTGAGGGATGGAAATCATAGGGTTGCTTTTACCCCTTGCATCCATCAATGCCCTACGGATGAACTTCGTCTGCCAAGGAAGATTATATTTCTCTTTGAAAATCAACTCAGCGACTCCGATGATGCTGGCACTCTGGTCATGGAAATATGCCTTGCACATCTGATAGTTGAGCAACAGACCCTCAATCTTTGTATACTCAGAATACTTCTTAGTCTTAGCTTCAATAGCTTCCAACTGCTTTCTAACTTTGCTATTACTCATAATTCTAATTCTTTATTTGTTTGATGGTGCAAAGTTACGAAAAAAAATTGAATTGACCAAATTTTTTAAGAGTTTTTTTCAAAAAAGATAAAAAAAAAGAAGCAAACCTCCCCAAGTTTGCTTCCAATCAATTTAAAAAGGTTTTTCTTCCTTAGATGTCCAAAGTGTTCCTAACTCACTTTGGGCGGTTTCCCTCTCTTTGTAAGAGATATAAAAAATCAATCTGAAAACCAAATATAAATATCAACGATTTTCGATTTTTTTCATATCTTCCTCAGAAATGTCTATTTTATCGAAGATGTCAGCATACTTTTTGCACTCAGTATATTCTTTCTCAATCTTTGGGAGACGCACTGATTTCTCCCACCAGAGATAGAAAAGCAAATCATCATAGATTTTCTGCAAGTCCTTTGCGAAAAGTTGCTCGTACTCAATCTTTGTAATGACAACTCCGTCAAAATACTTATAAAGTGAATAGCGATTAAAATACACACCAACTTCACCCTCTGCGTTTTTTCCGAAAGTCACACGGCAAGGAATGTAAACGTATTTTCTTGTGAGAATACTATACGTTCTTTCGTTTGCCCCAAGGGTAGGATAGCCGCCACACTTCTTTGCGTAGGCTTCTGAAAACTGAAACTTCCTACCAACAATCTTGCGGATAGCCGCCAAAAGTTCCTCTCTGTTCATAGTTAATCCCACTCGGCTACATACTTATCCAATTCATTATCATAGATGTTCACTTGCGGACACTTAGCATGACGATAGAACTCTGCTGCCTTTTTGAAAGCGATAACACCATTATCAGTGTTGAAATGTTTTGCAGTTTCTTCAATCGCATTGCCGTTTGCGTCAATCTCATAGCAATGAACTTCAAAGCGAGAGTTAAGTGATTTGATGAACTTCGTAACACTATCATTGGTAAGCGCAATCATCTGGTCACCATTTGTTCTGCAATACTTAGCGATGTGCTCGTTAATTTCTTCTTCTTGCACACCAGCGTCAATATCCATAGATTCCCATACAAGGGCATGAACGAACTCCTTAAAGGCTTTCTGTACCCTCTCGTAGTCCTCGTAGTTCTGTCTGATTCTAATCTTATCCATGTCTTATCTCCTTTTGTTGGTGCAAAGGTACGAAATTATTTTGAATCTACAAAACTTTTCCGTACCTTTTAAGATTTTTTAATACTTGTAGCCCAAGTAGTCACACGCTTCTTTAACAGCATTGATACGTGCAGTTGTTGCAGCGTTGGTGTAACCGCCATTGTCGAACTTTGCAGATTTTGTGTTATGGTTCACAACTGCAATCTTTGTGCGGTAGTAAACTACCTCTGTGATGCCATTCTTTGTTAAGATGCTCACGTTGTTAGCCATCCAGTCACGTGTCTTGTTAATGACTGCTGAGTAAATCTCTTCTTGATACTTTCTAAATGCCATATCTTTAACTCCTTTTATTTGCTTGTTGGTGCAAAGGTACGAAATTATTTTGAATTGACCAAAAAAAACGACCACAAATGCTGGAATCTTAACAATTCTTAACATTTGCAGTCGGCAAAAAGGAGATTAAAGAATGATTATTCAATTTTAATGAACACAAAACAACTTTCCATCAATTTTGATGCGCCCCAAGTGATAACACCCTCGATTTGCGCATCATCATATATGAGAGTTATTTTATCGTGCATATCGTCAAGTTTTTCAACTTTAACATCAGGTACTGGTATCATAACCAGCATATTGTTATTTCCATGCACTTTTGTGTTCAACGTATTACGAATTGTGATTGCGTCACGTCCTCGAAATGTTGTGTTAACAAATGCCGCATTGATGGCTATTTTAATACTCTGTCCTATTGTCATGTCTATTTACGTTTTTTCTGCCAATATTTAAGTTTTTTACGTTTAGGATGAAATTCAGCACTATAATAGCCAATACTCATTTCTTTAAGCATTGGAATATAAATGCTTGGGTCATAGCAATGTAATGTGTAAAGCATTATTCTTCAAGGTTTTTGATTTTTTCTTTGAACTCTGGGTCATTGATTGTATCAATTACCATAATAGCCACACAAATACAGATAAAAATTCCAAACCACATAATTCTTTCTTTTTTATTTGTTTGATGGTGCAAAGGTACGAAATTTCCCTTACACCACCAAATTTTTTAAGAATTATTCACAATATTTCATTGTGTTGGTCTCTGTGCAAATCTCGATACCTACCTCTTTGGTTATGATAGGCCAGACAATCTCGTCAAAGTATTCGATACCCCACTGCTTGCCCATAAGACGCTGATAACATGAGGGGAAAATCATAATACGCTCAAAGATTTCGCTCCAATAGGCGGTAATGATGCGTTGGATATTCTCGTCAGTTCTACCTTGAATAGACTTGTCGTTGAGGGCAAACCACTGAACATGGCGAACTTTCTGCTCTTTCATGTTCCTAATGGTCTGTAACTCGCAACCCTCCATGTGTTCACGCAGAAACTTGATGTCCTCTGGGGTTTCCAAGTCATAGATGTAACTATCTTCACCATAGTGAGCACTTTCCTCTATAAAGAGATTCCACAAGGCAGCAAGACCCTCGGTAGGAAGCACCTCAATGGTCTTTAAGTAAATCTTACGCTCCAAAGGCTTCATCTTACTTATGGTGCGCTGATTACAGAACAATCCGATGTTATTGCCGTTCTTATTGAAGAAAGCAAGTATCTCTTCCTCTGTTGGCGGTGTACCCCATGAGATTTCCTTAATATTGTCCTTAAATTCCTCTAAGGGGGTTCTAAGGCAACGGAACATACCCTCATGCTCTGTGAAGTCTGCCATGAAGTCCTCAAAATGCAGTCCGTAGTCGTTGATATAGTCACTAATCTGCTCGTCAGTTGGGGGCATGATACCCTTTGCCTTACAAGTCTTGATAACGTTCATGCGGAAACTGATTACCTTATGAGCGAAACCAATTAAATCTTTTTCTTTTTCTACCATGTTCATTTTTTATCTCCTATTATTTATATTTAATATTCCTTTATATCAATGATGTCATAATCACTTTCCTCACAATTTAAGTTGAGGGTTGTTGCAGCATTGCCCATTTCCCCATAACTAAGTACTTTCTGCACATTTTCTGCAATATCGTCTGCAACGACAAATGATAATATAACCTTTTTCATTTTTATTACTGCTTTGTTGTTTGATGGTGCAAAGGTACGAAAAAAAATTGAATCTACTAAATATTTTTTTGTAAAAATCTAGAATTCAACACTTTTTATCAAAAACAACGATGGGTTTACCTCACGGCAAACCCATCATCCAACTAAAAACCTAACAATTCAAATTATG
>NFZD01001069.1_pt1 | contig 15240 bp, 20 predicted proteins | sample 1095381 | NCBI WGS metagenome assembly NFZD01 (sample SAMN03609891, study PRJNA323583) | gut metagenome | isolation source: feces | host: Rattus norvegicus | place: Denmark: Riget | collected 2013 | reverse complement strand
TGTTTATCAAATATATCTCTCGATTGATTGGCTCTCTCAAACTCATGAACTATCAATACTCATACGTAACGTTCAACAACTATAAGAAAGACTTCGTTATGAAATTAGAGAGAGCGAATCTCAGTTTTGCTGTCGGGAATGCGAAGTTCAACAATGCTACTTATATTCAAAGAATTCTAAGATATAGCAATTTCCTTCGAGAGATCGATATGGCTTTCGAAGAGAAAGACAATAAAGAGCGTTTGGCTCACATTAAGAAATGTGAAGCAAACATAAAAACTGATTTATAACTCTCCCTTGAACGTCTGAACAGCATTTCCACGCTCAAGCAAATTGTGGTTCATCCACACAGCACGTTCTTGCTCTGAATGCTTCTCATCTTCGATTGCTGACAATTTCGAAAGCAATCTCTCATAAGCAAGTTTCTTATTTAGTGTCTGTGAACGATTATCTGATGCGACAACGCTCAATCCCGTAGGAACATAAGTCGCACGGACTGCTGTCTCTACTTTATTGACGTTCTGTCCACCAGGACCCGATGCTCGCATTGTTTCATAACAAATGTCTCTATCTTTAATGACGTCGTTCTTGATTGGTTCGATAAACGCAACACCAACGAACCAGCGTTTTCTCTTATGAAATGGACGATAGGGATTCTTAGTAGACATCCAACAAATTGAGCCTTCCCAATCTTTCTTCAGATCATCAAGACGTTCTCCCTCTGCACTAAGCGTCACAGAGAAGAGGGTTCCAGGCTCCGGACCTTCTTCAGCCTCTACAATTTCAGTCGCTACGTCGACAGTTTTTGCAGCAGCGATGAACTTCTGCATCACTAGGACGACGACACGGCAACATTCTACGGGTCCGCGACCAGATGTTATCTGTATGTATTTTTTGCACATAAATTTCAATATTTGTTAATAATTGCTGCAAAGGTAGGCAATTATTTCCGAATAGAAAAGAAAACTAGAGAAAATTTAGGAATCGTTAGGAGAATGGATGTTTGCTGTAATAGATTTCGTCACTTATTTTCACTCTTTTGCAGATAAAAGCATATATGTAATCAAAGACGTCATTATAATCTACGTGGAATACTTCTTCTATCCATCCTGCCGCATTGTACATCATATCTTTGACGCTGCTAGTAAGCCCGGTGTTATTGAATTTGAAAGATTCGGTAACATCTTTTACAGCCAGAACTCTTCCCAAATCTTCATTCTCGTCTACAGTCCAAAGACCGTGAGTTTTCTTTTCGAATAGTTTGCAAATCGCCCAAATAAGTTTCACTTTACTTTTTAATGAAGAATTCGGAGTTATATTGAAACCAAACAAAAGTTCTTTATCCTCACCATCTGAACATACATTTATTATATAATCATCTACGCAGATATAATTGTCTAGTATGTCACTAAGTTTTTCTTTATATTCATCTAAAGTTTCTTTATCAGTTCTTATTAATGTGACACTAAGACGAACATCAAAATCTTTCAGATGGCGCTCATCATTATCTTGACTATCATCGACGACAACATCTCTGGCGTTCTTTTTCACAAGAGCGTCTTTACCCATATTATCCAAGAAATCTTCTACGATTCGCATATAGTATTTATCTGCTCACAGAAAATTATACCCGAACTGATATAATTTGAGCATTTGAGTGCGAAATTATACCCGATATGATATAATTTCAATTCAGCAAATCGTAAATTTCGCTAAGATTATCGGAGATACTTTCGTTTGTAACAGAGTTCTCTGTGACGAAACACTGATTTCTATATGAAGATTCTGCATTATTGAACTCATTTATATAAGTAATGAGTGAATCTCGCATACGCTCAACAGATTGCAGTCTGACTTTTCTGTTGTACTCACGAGCAGCATCATTAGTTGCACGTGGCATTTCAAGAATAAAGTTTCGTGTCTGCTCAAGGACTTTATAAGCAGAATCGTATATACGAGCAAATGCTTCAGGAACTTCAAACACATTGACACTTTCTTTAATAATGTCGTCAATTCGATAATGAAACAAATTCTGCTTATGCTTGTTCTCTCCTTCTGATTCAGTAGTTGATATTGGAGAAATGTCTGCGAATCTACTCGAATCAATTAAGAAGATACGTCTGCGATAATAGAACGATATGATGTCTGGACGATTTGCTGAAGATAACACATATTCTCCTATAGTAATGACATCACAATAATCTTTGCTTGCTGGTTTAGACGAGTCTGTAGAATTGCTATACCCGAAATTCTTCGTAACTGTCTTCGAGTCGCATCGTTTCATTAAATCATTAACATCGATGAAAGTGTAATCACAATGCTGCTGATCCATATTGTCGTCTGCTAGTTGGTACTTGTTATCAGTTTTAGACAGCAAATTCAACACATCAACACAGAAAGGCTCATCGAACCACCTAGCGAAGTAATAACCCGCACAGTTTCGATGATTCAAATCGGCTGAGTTGATAATCAAATTATTTGAAATCATTCCAATTGAGAGAACTAATTGCTCAATGTTTTATATAGTAACATAAATGCGCATACGAAAATGCATAACAGAGAAATCCAGATTCCAGGCAGAGCCATAAATCCTATTACACAATAGAGCAGCCACATCAAGCCCGTGATGATTGTACTTCCCAGAACACATAAGAAGATTATTGCAATATTAGTGAACAACTTTTTCCAATCCATAACTCAGTTTCAGTGTTTAGTTTTGTTCAGTGAACTTTCCGACGACGACTTTAGCGTGTCTCAGAACTCGGTCTTTGAACATATACCCATTCTGCTGGACGTCGATAATCTTGCCGTCGAGTTTCTTGTTCTTTAGATTGATAATCGATATTGCTTCGTGAAAGTCTGTATCAAAGTCAACGTATATATCATTCTTCGGCTGAACGTCCATCTTTACACAACCCAAGTTTTCTAAGGATCTGTTCAGTTTGTTGTAGATTAAATCGAAACCTTTGATAATGGACGACGTTTTGTTATCGAAATCATTATCGTTTTCCAGTTCTTGATTCTGCTGAATAGCGAGTTCAAATGCGTCTGCTACTTCTATCATTTCTCTAAGAACAGAAGCGCTTGCATTCCAACGCACATCGGGCAGTTCTTTAGCGTGACGCTTGCGAAGATTATCTAAGTCAGCGAGAGCATATAGATATTTAGAATGTTCTTCTTCGAGCAATGCTTGATATTTAGACAGTTCATCTTCAGACGCACCAGCATCTTCTTCGACTTCAGATTCTGAATCCATCCCTTCTAGTTCTTCTTTCAGTTCGTCGATAATTGAAGAATCTTCTTCCTCATTATTCTTCAATTCGTCATCTATGTAATCATCAAAAATTCTCTTTTCTTTTTCCATCTTTTCTTTATTATAAATTAGATTTGTATATTTATTGTACTCGAAAAGTGAGTTTTAGTTTTCAATCTGAAGCAAACGATGACTTTGAAAGTTAAATAATGTTTATTTTCGAACTTTCTTCAATAAATATTTCTCAGATTCAAAATTATTTCCTACTTTTGCAGACGCTCTGGTAGCTCAACAGTATAGAGCAGCGCTCTCCTAAAGCGCAGGTTGTCGGTTAGAGTCCGATCCAGAGCACAAACATTAAACGAAATAATTATGGTCAGAAAAGATTTAGTTTTTGCGACTTTCATTATCATCTCAGTGATATTGATTGTATTGACATGGAGCGCAAAGATAATGTGGATGTGTATATTCGTATTCGCAGTTATTACGTTCTTTAAGATTAAAAGCAAGAAGTTCAGCAAGTAGCTTGAAACTACAGCATTCAAAAAAGATAAGATTAATGGCTAAGAACAACAATACAACGTTAGAGACAACTATCGGACAACTGTGCGTTTCTTATGATACAGTTCATATCTGCACTGTCAAAGATTTGAAAGAAGATATTGCCAGAGGAGGATGTTTTTATCGTCCACAGCAATATTGCGACTTCAGATATGCAACAAACTTGCAGAGATTTGTCTACGATCCTTATACTGGAACAAAGATTGATTGGAAAAAAGTGAAGAGATTGCTCACAACTGACTAACTATAGTATGTTCGAACTTACTTACGACATATTGGACGAGTTGACTGAAATTAAGAACGATCCTGTCAAGAAAGCGATTGAAACAAACGAAGACGAATTTAGTCGAGTTGCTCATTCGCCGGATGAGTTCTATATGTCACTCAAATCAAAAAAGTGTACGCATCTATTCACTCTTGAACTGAAAGACAGTCATAATATTCCGGTTGTGCTGATGAGAGAACTTCTCGATGAAATAACTGTCAGATACTTTGGAGATTGTGGTTTGGCTACGATGGCTGTCAAACGTTACCAGCCATTAAATCGATACAGTATTGTCGGAGATCCATTGTATGCTATAAACAAAGAATGGATGGTCGACGAAACATTCTGTCCTTCTGATACGAAGAAATGGTTTATATTCAAAATGCCCATTAAGATGTCTGGTTCTGCAACGAAACTTACCAGGAATACTTGCAACTTCTTCGCAAGCGTATACAGCATTCTAAAGAAGTTTGATTTAGATTTAGAATATAAGTCGCTAGATTATTATAGTTTCTATTCTTATCAGATCAGATTCATCGAGAACTTGAATTATCGTCCAGATCTAAAAGAAATTAATCCTTATGGATACAAATTCAAACCAGCGACAATAATAACAATCAAAGATTATTACGAACACAAGTACAATCCGCAGCCTGAGTTTGAGAACAACGGAACGAATATCGCTGTGTTCGACGGGCCGACAAAAAACAAACTTTCAAATGAATTGTATCCCGTATTGAGCGGACATTGCGACGTTGTTAGTGATAGGATGATGACAGAACTAAACAAATGGTGGTCGAAATATAAGTACGTATTCGACGTCTCTAAGATAATTGATTCTGAAAGTTTATATACGTCAGCAAAGATTGCGAACGACTGTGATTGCTTCTTCGGGCTTGCAGACGACAGAGCGCATTATTAACTCAACATTTTTGTTTATGGACGCAATTAAATACGACATATTTGACGAATTAACTGAGCCTCGTGAAATCAATGCGGCTCAAGTTGTCGTCGAACAAGACGTTGAAACGCAAGATTCGATGACTCCAGAAGAGTTCTATCGTAAATTCAGAGAACTTTTTTGCACTCATATCTTTGCTATCAATCTTATGCGATATGAAAGTATGGACGTCAGACTAGTGAAAGAGAAAATCCAGCATCTCTCTGAACATTATTTCGGAAAATGTGGATTAGATGTTCAAGTCGTCGAAGCGCCTTGGGGTAAAGTTCTTCCATATGGAATCGATGATATTGAAGAAATATTGGTTGACCTAGACGAAGTAATAACGGAACCACCATATAAAGTGATGTTTAAAGTTCCTATTCGTATAATGCGAACAACTGATAAGAAAAAAGTCATTAAGAACTTGATTAATTTCTCTGCTACTTTATATAGCATAATCAGCAAATATCTTTACGACGAAAACCAGGACGGAGATATTGTTTCTTACCACGTCGACTTCAAAGCAAATAAGTGGAAAATGTGTCAAGATGAAGCATATATACATACGAGCACATTCTATAGTCGAAAGTTTTGCCCGCAGTCACTCTATGAGAACAATCATAACCCGAATGTGATGCAATCAGAAAGTGACAGTATACTATCAATGAGGTTGTCGCTCTTCTGTGTTTTAGAGTCTGTAGGAATAAGGATGGACACGATAGAGCCGATTGTGCATAACTGGGTCGACAAGTACTCACCCAAGACAGATTTTATCAATGAAGAAGATGTAGCGAACATAGTACACGATAATGCTGATGAACTTTCTGCTCGTACATTAGAAATAGACGGACGTCGATATACTATTATCTCTTAGGAAATGTATACTATTACGACTCAAATAAATCCAGGAAATGTGGGATTTCAACACAAAAGTCGCTAGGAAAATGTGTTCGATATAGCAGAAAGTCGCCTAGAAAAGTGTAATTTTTGAGCCGAAATTCACCTTGAAAAGTGTATTTTCTAGTTCAAATTTCACTTTAGAAAGACGATTTCTAATATCATCTCTCGCAAAGATAAATACTAAAACGTATTTCATTATAATACAATAATGACAAACAAGCAAATCATCGAACTCAAGAAATCTATATTTTCTGACGTAAGCAAATATCTTCAAGAAAGATTATAGTCGGAAACTGAATCAACATCATTGAACGAGGGATGTTGGGGAACTGGTCCGTTAGATAGTGACCAAGTTCTTGATATAAGAGACAGACTGATTGATAAGAACACTAATAATTATCTCAAAGAAATCAAACGGCTACATAACGGAACACCTCAAGAATCGTGGTATGCTGTGGGATTATGTGAATTTTTAATTGATATGCACATCAAGATGAATATTCCTTTCTTCCTTAAGGATACTGATATTCTCGACTTATACGAAAAAGCAATCGATAATTCAGATGATGCAGATTGGTTCAGAGAGTGGAACGACCCCGAGAAAATAAAAGCATCTATAGAAAACTGTCGCCAGAATCTTAATAAGTACACAAAAATCATTGAAGAATCATAAGAGAATTCCAAGATTTTGGATATAATATATTAGAGGAACAAACTTTCTTTCACTTACTTATACAACTATGCTAACAATCAAATGTCCAAAATGTCACAAGGAAGTCGAACTCGATATTGCGAAGACAATAGACGAGAACGGAGAAGTGTACGTTTGTGAACATTGCAACTGGCCGTTCCGGTACACTGAGAAATAAATGGCTTCTTACATTTGTTTAAAGCGACGCATCATTGTGATGCAAACTCAGAAAACGCTCTGCTCATTTTGAGTGGAGCGTCTTATTTTGTCTATTCTATATTGCAATTACATAAGAAATGTTAAAAGTTTCCTAATAACAAAACTTTTCTCTCGAAACATTTGCTCAGTTCAACAATAATTCTTATATTTGCGGCAGAAATAATCAATAAGTACAAAATCAAATGGAACAAATAGTAACTTACTACGGATTTGACAACACTGACAAGTACGGTGGAATCATTCAATTCTCTAGTGAAACTGAAGGAACACATAGTGTTTATTCAGATCGTATGATTGGTTGGGATCACAATAAGTACAACGAATGCTGCCGGAAAGTGTGGAATGACGAAGGACAACTATTCTACGAAGACAGAAGTCCAGCAGAAGTTGAGAAGTTCTTGCGTCTTTATATTGAAGATGACACGTTAGTACTCTGTAAGATTACTCGATACGAGAATCACTCTAACGGGTATCCATACTGGCGTTTCGATTATACAATTAATAAGAAATAAAAATAACATATAAACTATTCACAATGATTGAAAACGAAAACAACGAAAAGTGTCTGACACCCTTCGAAGAAACGATGATCGACTTTGCAGAAGCGTTTCAGAAAGCAACTCCGATGAGAGAATTGCTGAAAGGTTTAAGAGGCGAGCCGACTGTGCTGCAAGAGTACAAGAACAAACTGCTGTTCCTGGCTAAGTACGAATCAATCTTTGATAAGTCGGACGAAGAAATCGAAGCCGAAGTCGCTGAAATTGAGCGACAGATTGAGTCTGGCGAGATTCCGGAAGATTGGGTTCTCTCTCAAGAGACTATCAAGCGAATCATCACAGAAGTTGAGTCTCGTCGCAACAATAAGAAATCAAGACTATAATGTTGAATAATTAAAAACAGAGTTATTATGAAAATCGTTAAATGTCCAAAATGCGGAAAAGAAGTCAAGTTAGATGTCGCTAAGGCAATCGACGAAGAAGGCGAAGTATTCAAGTGCGAACATTGCAACTGGTCTTTCCAATATGTGCAAAAGTAATTTTGTTAGATGAATGAAACAATCATCATAGTCGCAGTTATCTTAGTTCTCGTTCTCATCTTCTTTGATGGGAACGATTCTTCAGGTAACAGTAGTGGGAACGTCGCTTTGTCTTAAAACTAATTCTCTTTCTTCGGGTACAATTCATATGGACACAAAGAAAATATACTTACTTGTCAAGATTGACGAAGACATCGATTTCGAGAGAAAGACGATTCTACGTGCGTTCACAAAAAGAGAACGTGCTAAAGAAGAATTAGATAAGTTAGAGAACAAGTATTTCTGCAACATCTCTTGGATTGATTATATCAAAATGCTAAATCATTTCTCTGTGGAATCAATAGCAATCTTCGACGAAGAGCGAGCGAATCCAAAGAAAGGTGGCTGGCTGAAGAGATATAACCAAGAGCAATTGTCTGCTGCTCAGAAAGAAGCATACGATTGGATATTGCATGACTGGTCGAAACGCTGGATTTCTGAAGAACAATCTAGTTACGCTAATTATACAAAAGGTCGTCTTCATATTGATGACGATTTGTATTTGTATATGAACAAACTCTTATGTCCTTTGTATGAGAATATGACGATTGCTCAAATCAAAGAGACGATGCTCTATTACAACAAGTGGCGTAATGAACTCAACGGCATAAGTTACGAAATTGAAGAAACTGAACTTGAAGAAGATTGATTATGGCACAGACTGTACGATATTACAGAGAATCTTCATCAGACGCTTCTATATGTTCAATTCTTATAAATTTCGTTTTATTTGTTAAACTTATAATCAGTTTTCAATAGTTTATACTAAGATTTGTTTGCAAAGTTAACAAAAAAGAATTCAAATATGTAACTTAAATCAAATATTTTATTCTCTTTTAACAAACATTAACATATGTCGAGAGTAAATTGAATTTTGATTGTTTTATCTTTAGATAAATAAAGCGAAACACAATTTCTACATATAAGTAGATATATGATTCTTACCGAGAAACAGATAGTGACTCCGAAGGATTCTTATTATAAGACGCTTCTTGGAGAGACACGCAAATCAAAGGATTTGCGCAATGCTGCACTGTTTATAAACAGACAGCACTATTCTGCTCGACACGGAAAGTATTTCATTGAAGACATCGCATCCGATGTCGATTCGGATTATGTTTCTTGGTTGACAATTGATAAGTTGTTGAGGCAAAGCAAACATCCCGCTTATAAAGCAATGCTTGCAAACTCAGCACAACAAACTCTTAAGTTAGTTGACCAGGAATACGCATCGTTCTTTGCTTTGATGAAACTCAAAGCGGCTGGTTTGTATAGTGGAAAAGTCAGAGTTCCCCACTACTCTGACAAAGACGGATACTATCCGGTTGTGTATAATCAGAACCAATTGTCGAGGAAGTATATAGAGAAAGGCCAGATTAAGATTCCGAAGACAGATGTTGTACTGAGCGGGTTTGTTCATCTGGATAAGATGCGCCAGTTGCGCATCATTCCGAAGAACGGTTATCTATCAATTGAATTGAGTTATCGTGTAGAAGAAGTTCCCGAACTGGAAGACAATGGAAGATACGCTTCCATTGATACCGGTGTCGACATTCTCGCAGCAATATACAGCAACGTAGCAGAATCATTTCTTATCAGCGGCGGTCCGCTGAAATCAATAAACCATTTTTACAATCGTAAATTAGCAGAACTCAAATCTCTTCTTGCATAGAACAAAAACACAGTCGTCGATAAGATGACTGGAGAAATCGTTGAACAGCGCTCGTCGCTTGCGACAGAGCGTCTACAGATGACAAGAGACAATAAAATCAATGACTATCTTCACAAAGCAAGCACTTTGATAGTTCTATTTTTGCTTACCAATAAGATCAATACCCTGATTGTAGGTCACTCAAAGGGATGGAAGCAGTCTACCAGAATGCGCCACAAGTCGAAAGAGAGTCAGAATTTCCAGTTCATTCCGTTCAACCGTTTCATCTTCATGCTTCAGTACAAATGCCGTCTGCACGGCATCAGGTTCATACTCCAGGAAGAGTCGTACACATCAAAGGCGTCTGCTTTTGACGGTGACTTCATCCCGACATATGACGAGAATGTGCCGAAGGAAGTAAGAAAGACTTGGGTCAAGTTCTCAGGAAGAAGAGTCAAGAGAGGACTCTACAAAACGAAAGACGGCATTCGTGTGAATGCCGACATTAACGGAGCAGCGAATATACTCAGGAAATACCTACAGGCAGTCCGTAATGCGACACAGTCGCCAGCGGATATAGGGCTCGTGATGAACCCGGTGCAGGCAAGTGTTTTGTTCCAAGTAATCAGACCGCGTGTCTCTCGCACGCGGAAAGACAAAGGGACGTCAAAAGAGACATCAGCGTGTGCGAAACAAAACCGTTAAATTGTAAATCGATTTAATCAATTCTAACAGTTTTGTGCATCATGAAACGAATTAGACTGATAAGAAGAGCAAAGGGAATGATTTATGATTACAAGAACAAAAAATAATAATATCTAATTCATATATGACGCTAAAGACATCACATTTTTCGGCTGATTTATATAAACAAGAATACCTTGAAGACTTTATCGGTCTTACGGGAATCACTGATTTAACGCTTCAAGACGTCTACGGAGCGATGGTTCTACTCGTGCGTCACGGCGCACTCGAACAGAAAGCCAAATCTCTCTGGTCGAAGTATCAGTTTATGCATCTCTATCGTAAGATGCTTGATGCTGATGATTTTTACAATCAGATTATTCCTCAGTTCAAAGAAGCTGTGATGCAGACTCGCTACGACAGGACGCATAAATCCAAACAACAGCAAGAAACAAAAGAAGAAGATTACGAAGAACTCGACTATTCATCACCTGAAGAAGATATGGAGAAAGTTTCCGATGAACTGTTAAAGAAAGATGATGTTTACTACGAGAGCAAACATCATCACTATACAGAAACGTTATTCGAAGATTTCTTATAAACTCACTTTAGTCACTTGAACCCACACTATCGTCATTGTCCTTCTTGGACGATGACGATTTTTCTTCTTTTGAGTTCTCGCTCAGCCAAATAGCGACGTGCCCGAAAACTTGGTAACAGACATAAATGTTATTTTCTTCATCTCCCGGAATCAAGCGCTCGCTCCAATCGATTATAAACTTTTTTCGCTGCATCTCTCTAACACGATGAGAGATGTTGTAAGTAGCCATCTTATAAGGCTTGTCTATGATGCAGTTTGACTGATAGTTCCAATCGCGTGCCTGCTTTGATACATTCAAGACGAAATTATTTAGTTTATCCCAGATTTCTTTCGTAATCTCTCCGATACCTTCGTACTTACGGCAAACGTCAACAATCCAGTCCATATTCTCCATCGTCTCTTTGTAGATGACAGTCTTAATGAACGGATCGAAATCAACTTTTCTCTTCTCTTTCTTTTCTTTAGTCGACGTTTCTGTTGCCTTTTTCTTAGCCATTGTTTCAAATCACTTTAATTCTGTTTCTAATTTCTTCTGGATATTGCCAGTACGTCTGCTCATAGAGACGCTGGAAGCATCCGTCCAAGATGAACGTCTCACAGTAGTCATTCTCATTGCGGACGCCACGACCGATGTTCTGAATAACTGTGTTGCTGGTCGTAGAGTCGTACCACTTCGGGAAGATGTCCATCTTTGCTTTAACAGTCTTACTTGAGATGTTTGGATACGGAATCTTGACGATAATGATGAACCTGCACAAATCGTCGGGCAAGTCGACACCTTCTACGAGCGTCGGGCCGATAAGCACTCTGTTCGGTTCTTTCTTATAGTTATTAATAGTCTCCAGTTTATCCTTTGATGAGATGTACATACAGAGACGCTTCTTGATAGCGAGAGGCGCAGAGTCATAGATGAACTTCGCATTTTCATATGAACCGGTATTAATCATCCCGTGCTTGCCCTTGAATCGTTCTGCCGACAGTATCTGATAGACCATATCACGAATCATCGGAAAATCGTACTTCTTGTTCTGATATGACATCTTGTATTTAGGAACGAAGTAAATCGGACTTTTCTCGAATGAGAAGTTACTTGGCATATCCGAGAATTCATATGTCGGGTTCTCTGAGTACTTGATTCCGATATTGTCATAGAAAGCAGTCTTATCTCCGACAGTCGCTGAAAGCATCACTTTGAATGGAGAATTCTTCATCAGGAAGTTATGACAAAGGAAGTCTTCTTTCACACAACTCAGCATATATGATATATTGCCCGTAACACGGTCTCTCACTTCTTCAAAGACTGCATATTCGTCTCCAGCCTTTCCGATAGAATCAATATAGCAAGCGATAGCTGACTCGTAGTTATGCATCCAGGACAGAATCTTGAAATCAGTCAGACGCTCTTTCTGTTCTTTCTTCGTAAGTCCTGACATTTGACTATCTGTGTCTGCTTTTGACATTTCATCGAGAGCATCATTCGCTAGGTTGTTGATGAACTTCAAAGTCTTATGAAAGTCGAGCAGAATATCGAACTTGATTGTCAGTCTGTGGTCGATTTCAGATGCAATGTGCAGACAGTCTACGAAATAATCGAAGTTCTTCATAACTGTACCGACTGTGTAATAGTCGCTTGCGTGAAGATTCTTTATTGGAAGAGTAGTCTTGCTTAATCTTGCATTTGCATCAAGATGATCAGTCTGCTCAGCGAGTTTACACAGAGTATCGGGACGCATACACGAGCGTTCGAAACTAGGACGTATATCATTGTCGAGAGCATACTCGATGATATGTACGAGTTTCTGCCGGTCGTTGAGAACGTCAATCACCGGCTGTGAGTACATATTGACAATGTCGGGAATATTATGACACTCATCGCAGAAGATTACATCACGCTTGAGGAATCCGAGATTATCTGTATGCTCGACGAGGTTCATCTGATAGAGCCACAACTGATACGTAAGCAATGAAACGGGAGCACGCTCAGCGCGGAATCTTTCTTGCATATAGACGCAAGTCTCTGCACAACTCCAGCCGTGACTGCGTCTCCAGTCCTTGTTACGAAGATTGCTGATGCCAACTTTCTCTACTTTGCACTTTCCCAGATTATAGTCCGTATGCCACAAGTCACACCAGTAGTTTCCGATGCTTCCCTTCAGATAACCGAAATTGCGCAGTTTGTACGTCTTGATAGCGTCTGCGTACTGCTGCCACAAGTAAAGGTCGCTAGCCAGGATATATGACTTCTTATTATAATACGCTGAGAGAACTCCAGCCGCAATGATGCAAGTCAGAGACTTTCCCGAACCCGTCGGCATCTGTAGGATTGTCGTCTCTATCGTACGGTTAATGATGTTGTTGATAATATAGACGATATATTCTAACTGGCCCTTTCTGAACACGAAATTCTTACCTATGTTCTGAAAGGTCCAGTCTTCTACTTGCAGCCGAATTTCATCGACTGAAGGTGCTTCTTTTTTCTGAGATGACAACTCAGGAAGCGATTCTTCTAAGTCTATCTGCTCTTTTTTAGTTATCTTTTCTTGATTCTCCATTAGATTAGAGTATTTGTTGTATGCTAGTCGAACGAAATCTTCTGCTGATAGCAAGGGAACTTCTGTTCGTCATATATCTTCTTTCTCGACAAGTAGTGCTTATACATATAGTTGTTCAAGTGCTTGCCGTTCTCTGAGTAGCGAAGGTCGTCGACAATGTCAATGATGACCGTCTTGTCCTTATAAGGGCTCATACGGAGTCCACGACCGCATATCTGACGGACGATGCGCTCAGACTTCGATGATGAGATAATCATTATCGTTCCTACGTTCTTGATGTCGATACCCTCACCGAATGTTCCGATACTTGCAACTATGACAGTGTGCTGACCAGCGTCATCTTCCATCTGCTGCTTAATCCATTCACGGTTCTCAGGCTTCGTAGAACCATCTACATAATATACGTACTTTTCACAATTCTCCTTGATGTACTCGTAGACTCTCTTGCCGCCGCCGTGCTTGATGTCTCCGAACAGAACTAGAAGATTCGTCTTTATCTTGATAGCCAAGTCGCCGATGTATTTCAGACGGGTATAGTTCGAATTGATAAACTTCTCTTCTTCTTTCAGTATCTTGCTACCAGCCTGTATGTCTTCTTGATTCTTGTTCTTGCGCATCAGCCACATATCACGCTTCTCTTTCTGTGTAGCCCAATCAAGGAACTGGAAGAGAATATGAATAGGAGTAGCACGTTTCTCTTCGTTGATAAGACGGTTTGCTGTGAACTCATAAATCAGAGGGCCGATGTAACTCTGGATGACCAGGTTCTCATAGCCTTTCTCTGGAATCTTCGGGAATGTACCAGTCACGCCGAATGCATAGACTAAGTTCTGGCAACGGCTGAGTATCGTCTTACAAGACTTGTTCGAAGCGTGATGAGCCTCATCGACCAATACGGCGTTGAAATCATTGAACCACTCATAGGGCTTGTTGCGCAGACTCTGATATGTTCCGAAGATGAAGTTAGCATCTTCAAGCGCAAGTTTCTGCGCCTTGTTGAGTTTGCTAGTCAAGACAGCAGCACGCCAGTTCTTCTTATGTGTGAACAAGAAGTTCTCATACTCTTGAAACTTGTCGATACTTTGAGTCGCCAAATCAACGCTCGGAACAATGTAGAGAATTTTCTTCACGGACTGTGTATCGAAGAGGTACTTGAATAGAATAAAAGAGATGAGCGTCTTACCGGCTGATGTCGAGATTTCTGCTGTACATTTCTTATATTTAATAAGACGGTGTGCTGCTTCGATCTGATAGTCATACGGCTTGAACTTCTCACCTTTCTCATTCAATGCGCCTCGGAAGGTGTTATCGACGTACTTCTTGAACAAGTCATAGCCCAAGTTGAACTGCTGGATATACTGCTGCATCTCCGGTGACAACTGGACATTAATGTTCTTAGCCTGAGCCGTCTTGAGTACATGAACCCAGAGACCTAGGGGCACGCGGCCGTATTCGTCGATGAACTTACGCTTCGTATTCTGCATAACTCCCTTAGCCTATAATATATAACTATCGGGGAGTTCAGCGGTCAGCGCTTCCTCCATCATCTGAATCTCGACGGAATATTCCGGCGAAATCAGCTGCATATAGTTCAAATCGTCTGTTAAATCAATTCTCATACGAAAATTGTACTCAAGTTTTTGAAAATAGTTTTCTATGGGATATTCGGAGAATTATACGTGTTTTTCTGCTGTGCAGACGCACGTTGTTTGATGTCTCTCAAACGCCCTAATATTTATCTTTATTGAAGTTTTGGGTTGAACTTTTCAACTTTTTCTGAAAACTAACTAAAATTTTTGCGATATATATTTTAGTAGGGGGTAGGGGGATTGGTGTCGTCGTCAT